>Ga0075122_10000203_pt1 | contig 49095 bp, 50 predicted proteins | sample AntAceMetag02UKB_FD_69790 | JGI IMG/M metagenome (GOLD analysis project Ga0075122, IMG submission 69790) | Saline lake microbial communities from Ace Lake, Antarctica - Antarctic Ace Lake Metagenome 02UKB | ecosystem: Environmental > Aquatic > Non-marine Saline and Alkaline > Saline | place... | reverse complement strand
TTCCAGTTAGAGTAGTTGTACAAGGGTAATAGAAATTAGCATTCATATCATAGATTTTATTACTACAGCTCATTTCATGTTCCATGTTTTCATAATCCCAATCAGTTATAGACCATCTACAATCAGCAGGTTCATTAGTATAGATAGATAAATCTAGTTCACTAGTTCCAAATGTTACTGGAGCACCCGAAGCTAAATCAAAGTCCATTATTCTTGCAGGAGTTGTATCAGGCCCAGGATTTACACAGAATCTTACAGAGAATCCTTCTCTATTGTAATTTCCATTAGCATCAGAACATCTTGTATAAAATGTAAATGTACCATCACTTTCAATTACTGGATTTTGAGCATTGATTACATCAGGCCCAGGTAATGATAATCTTTCAGTATGATTATAAGTAAATAGATTACTTCCACCAACATAGTATGTCATTCTTTCAAAAGCATCTTCACCTAATGTTAAATTCTTATCAATTTTACATTGAGTAGCTTCAGGTTTACCATCTTCATCAAATGTTTCAAGTATAAATTCAAGAGGGGTATAAGCCTCTAAGCAATCTCCATTGTCCTGAGATATTTTAACCCCATTATCTACCTTACTTACAGAAGGATCAGGTATAGACTTATGTCCTTCACTAACATGTCTTATCTTTATTGTTGGACTTATAACATCTGTAGGGTTAATCCATTCACATGTCTCACTATCACTTCCAGGATTAAGTAATTCACAAGCTTGTCCTAAACTTTTACATCTATATTCAGAACACGGCTTACCTTTTTCATCACAAGCCTTACAATTATCTCCACCCATAGGTGGTTGCCAAGGCTTACATTCAAATGTAACTATATCTTCACTTGATTTTTCATATAATAATAAGTAAACTAAGATTCCTACTGCCGCGCTGATTCCTAAATTCCAAGTAGTAGTTCCTAAGGTTGCACCTTTACCTGTTATTGCGAGATTACCTGATGGAAGATTATTTAAGATTCCTGAAACAAATCCTGCTGCTCCAAGTCCGGCAGATAATGCCATTGTTTCTTTTCCCTCCATACCTGCAACCATACCTATAACTTGTCCAGCTCCAAATAAAAATAATCCCCAAGTAGCTCCTTGAACAATTCCACTCATCCAAGATGCACTAATTGGACTATTCCATGTACTAGTTTTTACATCATTAAGATTTACTCCTTCAGGAACATTACTTTTGAGGAATGCTTCACCTACTTGTTCTTTTCCATTAAGTAATTGAATTCCAATTTCATCGTTTACTAGAACTTCTTTATACCCTGTTACACTAATATCCATTAATTCTGCACTATCTAAACTAGTTTCTAGAGAGGTAATCAAACTTACTGTTTGCGGATTATTAAACGTTTTAATTGCAGAATTTATTTTAGGAATGGCAGGAACCCCTCCTGCGACTGGTAGATTTGAGGTTCCAGGATGAACTAATGCCGTAGATTCTTCTTGCCCACTAACCATCCCCACCCCAATCGACAACCCCCACTGATTAAACCACGACGCAATAATACTCTGCCTCATACCTAAAACCAATGCACTAATTCCAGCATAACTTCTCATACTCCCTTCTAAATTAGAAAATTCTTTTTCATTTCCATCAACAGTCCAAATAACTCCATCATCATTATATGTTCCTTTATAATTAATATAAGCTCCACAATCTCCCATTGCAGCACAAACTTCATTCATCTTTTCAGCCCATTCATCTGTTAAACAAACTTCATTTTCTGTTTCTTCGCCACCAAAACCATCTTCAGTAGTTGTAATTTTACATTCTGCATTTGCTAATGCGCAAGTGCTTTCTGTTTGACTATTCCAAAATTCTCCTCCAGGAGGAATATCAGGTACACAAGCTCCCTTTCCACCATAATTCAGATTAAGTACTTGTCCTTCTTTAATTGTAAAGCTAACATCTTCCATCCAAAAACAATCTCTTTTATCAGTATTAACACAATCTTCTTCTTTTTCTTGTAAGACACAATCTTGCCATCTATTTACAATACATTGAGCTTCTCTAAACTCTCCTTCAGAAGTATCAACAGTATCTTCCAAACACCATTCATTTCTAAAATCAGCACAAGGTTCTAAGATAACTTCGCCACCTAAACAAATATATCTAAATTGCCTACTCCCCACTGTATCTCGACCAGCACCTAAAAATCCATCATAACTGCACCAACTCTCCCCATTTTTAAAATCAGTTAAATGTCCAGCATATTCTACATCATAACAATTTAAATCTTGACAAGCAAGATCACCATAAGTTGCATCTCCTTCAGCACAAATACTCCCTCCAAAATAATCACAATTTCCACAACTCTCTGAATTACCGAGACTGCCTGATAAGATACAACTTTCAGATTTTGGAATAACTAACGTCCAATAACTCTCATCTTCTACCCTTGAAGCATCATAAACATTTGCAGGATTTCCGCAAGTGTCTTGGAAATAAACTGCATCACTCCCCTCAAGACAGATTGTTCTTTTACTCATACCACAATTAGTAGCTAAATCAGAATCAGAGCAAAGATGTTCATTATGAAAGCTTGCACCATCAATTCCATTACAAATCGCTCTTGTCGTAAACTGACAAGTTCTTTCATATTCCTCACTTTCAAAAACACAAGCACCTTCATCTTCTGCCTGAGCTAGAGAAATACAAGAAACCTCATTATCTACATTAGTTCTAAAATCAGTATTTAATCCATAAAATGAACTTAATCTTTTACATCTTGTTAATGTAACAAAACTTGCTTGGTCACCAATAACACAACAACCAAGATTACATTGAGGGACATTACATTGAGGGTCATCTCCCCAGATTCCACCTTCTTCTTCACAAACTCTTTGAGGAGTATTTTCCATACATAATCCTTCAGCACTATCAAAACAACATCCTTGCTTACAAAAACTAGTTGATTCACAATTTGTTGGAGCGGATTTAAATGGAGCACCAGTTAAAGAATCTGTTTCAACATTACAATTTTCTTCTAAAGTATTTTGACACCAAGCACCTTCAATTGTTTTTTCACAACACATATTTGAAACAGGAAATAATACTTGGGCTTCAACTTTTTGATAACCTCCAATTAAAAATGCAAATGCAAACAAACTTATCACTAACGTAGTCATTTCAAAACACGCTTGTATTTTTATTGTATTTTTACTCATTTTATGCTATGTAACCTGGAGGCCAAGGTAAACTTCGTGAAGCAAATATAAAATTTTCTTCACTATTTCTATCAGTTATTGTATATATTGTGGTTCCGTCTCCTTGTTTCATTTTTTCAACTTTTAATGAAGGATAATAAACCATATATCCTGTTGTTTCAGCGTCACCATATCTTGCTTCCCAATTTAAAATTGAACTCGAGACCATTACTAATTCATACATACTTGAACCAACATTTGCACTTAATCTTTTATAAGATTCAATTTCCTCTCCTTTCTTAACTTTTATGTCTACAAGAACATCTATTAAAATATTATCTGGAACAAGACTAACAGCAAAAATCTTTTCACCAATAGAAACCTCATAACCTTTTCTTTCTAGATCCTTTAATGAATCCACACAAGCATCAATTATCGGAGCAATTTCCTCTGCAATTTCTTTTTCAATATGATTTTTCAACATAGGCCTTTGCATAACACAGGTCTTGTAATATTCTTCAGTATAACACAGATAAGCAATATTTTTTCCACCATAAGAATAATAAAATTCAGGATCTAAATCCCCTCCCTGAACTCTTAATTTATCAACAGCCTCATTAACAGAATCCTGAATACATTCTTGAACCTTATCAATCGGAGTTACTTCTGTTCCAATAAATGGGATATTTTCTCTAAAAAATAAGAATAATAAAAGTAATACAATTGCTACACCTAATATTATGAATATCGTGACCTGTGCCTTGTTTTTATTTCCCATCTTTTTTCTTTCTATATTTATTTTTTAACGACAATCCAATTTATAAACTTTTATAGATTCGGAGTTTTATCATATGATACAATCTCAATCTGATTTTCTAGAGGGATACGATTAAAATAATCATCTTCACATTGAATATAATAAACTTTATCCTTATACCAAGGAGAAGTATGTAATCTATGATCTGAACTTCCCATTAAAGATTTATTACCCCAATTTTCTGTAAAATTATTTGAATATTTACACATAGCATTCTCATTAGTAATAATTTTTAATTGATTATCATAATACATCCTTACAATTATTGGATAATCTGTATCTTTACTTAATTTAAATGTAATAGTTTCACTAACTTCATTTGCAATTTTATCTGCACAATAAATATAGATTGTATGGGTTCCATTATTTAATGCACTCCAAGTCTGCCTATGATTATTAGGAGTTGCAGAAAGTTTAGTTTCTCTAAATTCATTATAACTTGCTGTTTCTGATTTTTTCCAATAACAAATAGGTTCTCCTTGATCAGCACCACCAGAAGTAACAACATCAAGGGTTACAGATGAATATGCAGTATTTGAAAAAAGTTCGATATTTTCCCCTGTTTTTGAATTAATTGTTATTGAACTTATAATTAATGGATTTTCAGTAATTTTAACAGTATATTCTCTTGCCTGAGCCATTAATCTTCGAGTTTCATTATCTTCAGGTAACCAAGGTTTATCCTTACATAAGATATAATATTTTTTGTTATTAGTAAGCCCTACTAAATTTTCAGAACATCTCCATCCCAGAAGTTCTGATTCATTAAAATTATTTCTACAATCCATAGGAGTCATTGCATCATAATTTTGTTGGTCAATTATATTATCTGTCATTCTACAACCTGCTTGTTCATTTGTCCAAAGATGAAATGGATACTCCGAAACACCATATTTAAAATAATTAGTTTCCGGAGGCATAAAGGCTCTAATAAATGGAGCCTGGATATCAGGTTCTGGATTAACACACATTTTTATAAGATACTCATTAATATTTGAATTCCCACTAGAATCTTCGCATCTAATATAGTAATTATATAATCCAAAATTTTGTCTAGTGTATGCTAAATCTACTTCATAATAATTAGCCATTTCTTCAATACTTGGTAAACTAGTATTTAATGTATGATTATAATCTAAGTAATTATGTTCTCCAAATAATTCAGGAATTGAATTAAAATCCAAATTTTGAGAATAAGGAACCGGAGCTCTAGCAAATCTACAAACAGCAGGCTCATCTGTTTTAATTCCAAAACTTATCTCAGAATGAGCTTCAATACATCCATCGCCTCTGGCACTATTCCATAATTGATACCCATTAACACTAGGGTATATTTTAGCATTTAGTCCAGTATTTTGAACATTTATTAAATCAGTAATCATAGGAGGAGTAATATCATATTCTTGACTTTGATTATAGCATAATTCATAATCTGTTCCTTCATTAACTAATTTACAATTTTTACCTAAACTCTGACATCTATAAGAAGTACAGGGTTTTAAAGGATCATTAGTACACAAATTACAATTCCCATCTACTGGAGCTTGCCATGGAAGACACTGAAATCCAGGAAATAATCTATTATTTCTAAACTTACCTTTATACCTAGGATTAATATATAGTGTGCCTTCAATAATTTTAGTTTTCTTTCTACTTCCATATCTTGGATTTGCATTTCTAGCACCTGTCCCACCTAAATCTTCATAAATTTCACCACCCGGAACTAATTCTTCAACACTAATTTTTTGACTAAAATCAGGATTAGAGTTTGAAATATATTCATCTAATTTTGAGCTAGGTAATGCATATTTTTTATCCAATCTTTCAACAACCCTCGCATTAGCATTTCCATAATATTTTGCAACACCACCGGTAGTATATTCTCCATTATAATTAACATAAGCACCACAATCACCCATATTAACACACAAATCATTTAATTCAGAAATACATTCTGCAACCTTCCCTTTGCAAACAATTTGCCTAGAGCCAATATCGCAAGTTTCCATTGCAGTTTCTTTTTGCTGTTCACTAGTTAAATCAAATCCTCCAGGCCATTTAGGAACACAAACTGAATAGGCTTCTGTTCCAGGAATTTCAGGACCTCCAATATACATTCTCTTTACATAACAAAATTTATCTTCATCACAAGAATCAATTCTTTCTCTTAATAACACATAATCTTCTAACCAATTCTCACCAGGTTCAACGAGATTATGATCTATACATCTTTCCCATTCATTATTAATACAACCTGCACTACTAAAATCATTATCGTCTGTTTGCTCAACACAAATTTTATCTCTTTTTTCATCACAATTTTCAGTTTTAACTTCCCCATTTTGACAATAATATTTCCAATGAGAACTACCTACCACGTCTTTTCCTTCACCTACTTTTCCTTCATAAATACACCAACTTTCCCCATTCTCTCTAATATTTCCTTGCTCATCTACACATCTCATATCCCTACAAACATAATCTCCTTGATTCGGATCAACATCTTTTCCTTGAATAGGTAACCCACAAATACTTATTCCAATTTCACAATTACCACAATTAGCCTGATTAGATCCAATATTTGAAACACAACTTTGAGATTTACTTTTTACACTTCCATCATTATCATTAGGTGTCCCATAAATATTTTCTTTATTTCCACAAGAATCAAACCAATAAACTTCATATTTTCCAGTAACACATCCAGTATAATCTTTTGCCTGACAGCTAGTATTTAATTCAGAATGAGAACATAAATATCCCTCATAAAAATGATTAAAATCATTTGTTTGTGCAAAACATTGTTCTTTTGTTGTAAATATACATCCTCCTTGAGCATCTATAAGACAAGCTCCTTCTGCCTGCAAACTAACTAAATCATAACAATCTTCAGGACTTGCACCTAAATGAAATTCCTTAGGTAGCCCATAACTCATAGACCATAAATCACATCCCTCAGTAGTTGTAAAAACAGATTGACTTCCTAAAATACAACACCCCTGCTGACATTGTTGAAGATTACAACCAGCATCATTAAACCATTCATTTCCTTCAGAAGATTCACAATCTAATTGAATACTCCCAGTTATGCATTGTTTTTGACTATTATAGCAACAACCTGTTTGACAAGAATTACTTGCTTCCTCACAACTTCCCTCATGATAATTATCTGAACTACTCATATCACAATATTGTGAAATATCTTCTGGAGAATATTCTCTACAATATTGTTCATTAATATTTTCAAGACAACACCATTTGAAATCAGGAACTATTCCTTGAGCAATTATGGGAATAATAATTAAATTCAATAAAACTATTATTAAAATAATTTTTTGTAATTTCATTTCACACACCCCTTAATAGCAAATTTAAATTCATATTGATTTAATTTTAAAATATAAATTCTAACATCTTCACTATCTAATACTCTTTCAATAGTCAAAGGAGGATTGTTTTTTGAGTAAAATAAGTAATCAAAATCTTTATTATCATAACAATTTCCAGGAAATGCTTCATTAGAAAGAATATTCATTGTATGAAAACTAAATTCATAAGCAGGATAAACATAACCTAATTTAAAATTATCAATCTTTTGTTGACTTCCTCTTTTAGTTGATTCAAATTCTCTATCTATATTAACAATTATTTGCCCAGGTTTTATTTCACTTTTAAAATTCATTAAATTATTTATTTCAACAATATAATTTTTTTCTGTTAATGCAATCTTTAATGTTGAAAAACAAGCTTCTATTCTTGGCTCAAGATAATTATCAATTTCATTTTCTAAATGTAATTTTAAATCACTCTCTAAAACAATACACTCTTCACCAAGATTATTATTATAACAAAGATAACTAATATTTTCATTATCATGCATTTTATATTCTAAGGGATTAACATACCCTCCTTGTTTCATTAATATTTCAACAACTTCTTCAAGAGAATCCTTAACACAACTTTCAATATAGCTTTGAGGATCTGTTTCATCAGCTACCTGAGATTCTGCATCAGGTCCCCGCATTAACAATACTACCAAAATAACACTTACTACAATTATCAATGCTAAGATTATAAATATGGTGACCTGTCCTTTTTTTGATTTTATCATATTCCTACAATCTGATAAGACTCCAAATTTATTTCAGCTTTATTTCCAAAACTATCTTTACATTCAACATAATAAATACTTCCTTCTTCCCAAGGAATAGTGTGTTCTTTTTGGATATCAAACATCTCTTGTTTATTTTCAAAATCGATGTTGGGCTGATTCGCATATTTACAATCTGCGTTCTCATTAGTAATAATTTTTAATTGATTATTTGAAAAATAAGCTCTTACAATTGAGGGAGGCCTAATATCTACATCCACAGAAAGGGAAACAGAGTCATTAACTAAATTTCCTGCAACATCTTCACACCTAACCCAAATAGTATAATTTCCATTTATTAATGTATTAAACACCTGTCTATGTAGTTTTGAATAAGTACTTTGCATTATAATATAATCTTCTCTGTTAAAACTATAATCACATCTCGCCTTACCATTTTCAACACCCTCACTAGTTTTAATTTTTAATTCAGCTGTTGTATAAACATTACTTGTATAGAATATTTCGTCATCGTGAGGAGATGTTATTTCCATCTCTAATTCTGCTTCAGCAACATTTACGATATATTCATAAGACTCTTGCATTATGTTTGTTTGATTTGAAGTATCCTGACATCTTATATAAAATTTATTTTCACCTTCTTTTAATCCAGTTAAAAAAGTTTTACAAGGAAATCCTTCTCCTTCTTGATTTATTAATGAATTCAAACATAGCATTTCATTTTGCATGAAATTATAACTCGTATCTTTTTTGTCCCATTTACAATTAGCAGGTTCATTTGTCCAAACACTTAGATTCATAGAATCTTTATGTTTTGCAAGATAACCCCCAGTTAGAGGATTAACAGAGCTTATAATCGGAGGAGTTAAATCAGGAGAATTATCCACACAAAAATTAATTGTAAATTCTGCTTCATTTTCATTTCCTTGAGCATCCTTACATTTCACAAAATAATTTAAATTTCCAAATTTATTTAAGATGAATTCAGAAGTTATTCCTTGCTCATTAGGCTCAGAAGTTAATCCATATTCTTCAATAACAGATTGAGGACTTGGCAATGCAAAAGACATATGATGGTTTTCAGCTAATAAACTTTCACCTCCAAAATATTCTTGCATTTCCTCAAAACTTTTTCCACGATCTTGATCAAATTTACAAACAGCTAATTCATTTGTTTTAATTCCAAATACAATTGGAGAAAAGGGCAGTAAACATCCTTGATTATAAACTAGTTTAAATCCTTCTTTTGAAATTTCAGTATAATTAATTCCTTCTGTTTTAGCATTTTCTAAAGGAGTTATTACCGGGCTTGAGACATCATGAGGATTAGCATAAATACATAACTCGTTTTCTGTTCCTTGATTAATAAATTCACATCCCATGCCCAAACTTTGACATCTATATTTTGTACAAGGTTTTAATGGATTCTCTGTGCACTGTTCACAATTGTCTCCACCATAAGGTTGTTTCCAAGGATAACATTCATATTTAATTTCTGTTTCTTTAATATCTCCGATTCCTGCAAGTTTGAAAAATGTTGCTATAAGAATTATTAAAATTATAACTCCAATACAAACCGGACCTCCAGTTAGACATGCAGCAAGAGCTTTTAATCCAACCACTCCTGCACCCACCCCTCCCCCACCAATCGCCCCTGCCATTGCTAATCCCATAACAGCGCCTCCAGCAATCCCTACAATTGTCATAGTCAAAGCAGCATCTCCTTGTAATCCATAAACCATAGTCATAATACTTGATACTGCCATGCCTGCTGCAAAGCCTCCCAAAAAGTTTCCAATTGCACCCATAGTAGTTGTTGCTGTCGTAGTTTCTCCCATTGCAGCAGCTAACTCTGCCCCCATAGCCTCTCCGGTTACAGCTCCGGCCCCAATACCCCCTACTCCACCAGTAATTCCTCCCAATAATCCCCCAAGCATTTGTCCTGCCATTGCTATCCCCTGCCCAGTAGCAGTTAAGCTTGTTACAGTTAATGTAGCAAACTGACTTATAGCCATTGCAGTTACTCCCGTAGCACCAGAAATATAAGTTCCAGCCTGAGTAACAGCTGCTTGATCTGCAGCAATATCTGCTATATCTCCTCCAATTCCACTTTGTAAATCTTGAGGATGTAAGAATCCTTTTAATAAAAAACTCATATCTCCAGGCAAGGCATATAATCCTGGAATGACTTTTTTAAATCCCTTATATCTATCAATTTCACCTTGACTTAATGTTGGAGCACCACGAATACTATACCCTCCTGATGTAAATTCACCTATATAATTAATTCCGGCACCACAATCACCTAAACTTGCACAAACTGCTTGCATTTCATTAACCATTTTAGGAGTATCACAATCACATCCAGCAATACACTTCCAGTTCCCATTCACCTTTTTTTCTTCTATTTTAATACATGTTTGAGAACCCAAACCACAAAGCTGTTTTGCAGAATTAGCACTTCTTGCATCATTTAAATCAAATCCTTCGGGATATCTTGCAGCACAAATATCAAAACTAAAATCACTATCAACTCTTACTTCATTTATCCAACAATCAGGATGTCTTTCACATTTTTCCATTCCAGCATCTCTATCTTCTTCCATATTATAGGAGATACACTCTTGCCATCGATTCATTCTACAGCTTGAACTTGAAAAAATTTCTCCATTAGGAAAATCTATATTTTGTTGAACACATAAACCATTTCTATAATCAGAACAAGGCTCAACCCTAACTTCTCCCATATAGCAAACATATCTCCAATGTCTACTCCCAACAGTATCTCTTGCAACCGGATTTGATTCAGTTTCATCAAAACCAATTGCTCCATCATAAACACACCAACTTTCTCCATTTTTTTGAGTTATAACCTTTCCATCAATTTCAACATTATGACAATCTAAATCCCTACAAATAAACTCTCCTTCGTTAGGTTCAACTAAATCTATATCATCATTATATTTTCTACAAATACTACCAAAAAAATGTTGACAATTTCCACAATTAGGATTATTAGCATTATTTGCCTCTGCATTACAACTATCTTCGACCGAAAGAACCACCCCGTTATTCCAACTTTTTGCTTTATTGGTGTTATAAATATTTTCCTGGTTTCCACATGAATCAAACCAGTAAACACCATCTTTTCCTTCAACACACCTAGTATAATTTTGTCTTTCACAAATTGTATTTAAAGCAGAATTAGAACAAAGATAATTTTTATTAAATTTTGTTATATCTCCCTCCGTCCAATTCATACATTGTCCTTTTGTAGTAAATCTACATCCACCATCCCCTACAATACAAGCTCCCTCAGAATCTGTTTCAGCCAATAAAATACAAGCAGGTTCATTTGGAATTTCAGATTTAAAATTATCAGGCAATCCATAAAGTCCTGCTAATTTCTCACATCTTTGTTCGGTTGTAAAGACGGCCTGAGTTCCTAAAATACAACACCCGTTTTTACAATTTAAATTATTACAGCCTTCATCTGTAGTCCAATTTCCATTTTGTTCTTCACATCTTAATCTTGGACTTCGTGTAGCACAAATGCCTTCTTCTGAATCATAACAACACCCTAATTGACAATCTGAAAAATCTTCACATTTTCCAGGAAAGATGTTTGATTGCTCACATACACTATTTATTGCTGCTAGGGGATATCCTTGACATAATACCCCATCACTATTCTTCTTACAACATTGATAGGCGGTTATATCTTGATCTTCTTCTTGAGCAGAAACAGATTGAATTATAGGTTGTTTTATTTTATCTAAAATCTTTCCAATAATTAATCCACTAACCGAAACCTCTTTTTTTAATTCATTAGCTTTTTGTTCTAATCCTTTAATCTCATCTAATTGTTTTTCAACTTTTCCATAATTTTCAGAAAAAATATAAGAAAAAGCAAACATAGCTATTACTAAAGTTATTATTTCAACATAACATATTCTCGCTTCGTTTGTAAAATATTTATTTTCCATAATCTATCATAACCCTGGAGGTATCGCACAACTTCTTATAGCAAATTCAAAATCTTTTTCACTAATCAAATCTTTAACAGTGTAAATTTTAACATCATCTCCTGTTAAGAATTTCCGAATATCATAATCAGGATAAAATATCATATACCCTAAATAATCAAAATGGCAATAGTTTGCTTCCTGATTTACAATTTCTTGAGAAACTCTTAATAAATCATACATCGGATGATTCTCAACAATTTTAAATTTCTCGAATCTTTGTTCTTCTTCCCTTATCCTTAAAACAAATTTTCTGTCTATATTTGTTATTATTTGGTCTTCAACAATATCTATTGAAAAATTCATCTCACCTAATTCAACATTATAATTTTTATTTTCAAGACCTAATTGCAATGTTCTAAAACAATTATCAATATTCTCTTTTGTATAATTCATAATAGAATCTTCAGTATGTTTCATTAACATTGGTTCCTGATTTATACACTGATAATAAAAATTTTCTTGATAACATAAATACGGGACTCTTCTTCCCTGATATAATTTAAAATTCTTTGTTTGGTAATATCCTCCACTTTCCCGGATTAATTCAACAGCATCATAAACAACATCTTGAACACAACTTTCAATATATGTTTGAGGATTTTCAAAATCAGCCACTACAGGTTCTTTTTCTGATTCTCTAAAGATGTAAAAAAGAAACAATAATACTGTAATTATTACAATTGCAATTAATATGTAGATTGTAACTTGTCCTCTTCTTGAGTTTATTCTCTTAACCATAAATTAACCCCCTTCTTTTTAATTTTGATTACATCTCTTTCAACTAATAATTCTAAAAGATATTTTTCAGCAGTATTCCAGCTTATCTTCATAAACTCTGCAAGTTCAGAACTAGTTATAACCCTCTCTTTCCCCAAATATGCAAGTATCCTCTTTTTATTATGAATATTCATAAGTAATTACCTATTAATACTATTACGTATTCTCTTATGAATATTCATAGATAGTATTTAAAGATTTCTATAATCAATAAAATTTAAATTCAATTTAATAAAATTCAATCTTGGATAAACTCTGTCAAATCCTTAAAAGCTAAATCTAAATTAGGAACCAAGCTATCTCTAGATAAAAGAAATTCTATTTCACCACCTCTTAAATATCTAAACTCACTTATTTTTTCAGGGTATATTATCTTGGGATCCCCTTTTTTTATATTTGCAAAATAAATTCTAGACAAACCCCCCCCTTCAGGAGTTTTAATTTTATAATCTCCCAAAATCCCATTTAGTTTAATTGTCATCCCTAATTTTTCTAAAACTCCTTTTTTAATACATACCTCAAGATTTTCTTTATTTTCTCTTTTTCCTTCAGGAAATCCCCACATATTTTTTCCATTTACATTATTATTAATCATAAAAACTTCATAAGAATCATTAAGAATTAATGCATTAGTCCTATTTATTAAAGAATCTTTATAGATTGCCATTTTCAAATTAATGTTTGATTTAAATTATTTTTTATTCTAATTTTTTTAGAATATCATTTCTTCTAATCGTCTGTCTCAACCCTTGGAGCTAAAACAAACCCTAACTCAATAAAAGGAGTATTAAACTCTAATCTTAATGGATAATCACTTGAAAAATTAATCATAACTTTATCTACCAATTTTGTTGCCTTCATCATTTTTTGCAAATATTCTAATGAATATTTTGAAGTTGCTTCCTCTGCCTGAATATCTAATTCCTCAGATGAAAACTCAGATTTAAATGAATTCAAAGAACCTTTCGCTTTTATCAAGAATTTATCCGGCTCTGTAACAAATGCACACGAATCAGCAACAACAGCACAATCCTCAATAGCTGCTACAAAATCACCAGAATTCATTTCAACTTTAGACGTGAATGTTAAACTTGGAATTTCTTTTTCCTCACCTTCAATCTCAATCAATGCAAGATTAAACTCTCTTTTAATTTTATCAATAATTTCTAGTTTCAATGAGCTCTCTTCTCTGGTTATAATTAAATTACTAGTTGCAGAACATCTTCTTAAAACAGCCTTTAAACTATCTAAACTAACTCCTAAAACTTCTTCATTATCAACTTCTAATTGAGAAAAAGCTGTTGCGGGAAGTTTAAAACTTATCATGGCAACATTTGCAGGATCAACAGCAACAATGCTCATCCCATCAGGATTTACCTTTATTCTTACTTCTAAAACCATTTCAGAGATAATTCCAATAACTTCTGCAAATAATTTTGGGTGGTCAAGTTTCACTAGCATCCCATTAAAAACCCCAAATTACTTTTAAAGATTATTATTGTATAGAATAGGTTATTCTAGACTTAAAATCTAGTTCCTAAACCAATCATTCTAGAGATTACCTTTCCAGCTACGCTTTCGCTTCCAGTAACTATAAATTGGTTTGAGTCTCCCAGATTTGTAAATGATCTAAATTCCGTAGTAGCACCCCCACTATTAATTGTGCTTCCATCATAATTAAAATCATATGATATTCTCCCATCCGGTGAATTCCACTGTCCTAAATATTTATCCGAAGTTGTCTGGACAAAATGAGATTCTGATACAAAATTATTTTCATTAACATTCAAATTACCCGTGGTCGGAATTTCATTAAAAACCCTTTCAGTGACTTGATTATAATTAAATTCAGGTAGAGCGCCACTTCCTCTTTGTACATAAATTTCAGCAGGGTTTTCTGAAAATAAAAATCCTTCATTAAATTTCATTTCCGCAAATCCATCGGGATTTAATTTAGCAATACTAGTAGAATCCAATGAAATTTTACCATCCCCTCCAAAGAAAGCAGAAGCTTCTCCCGAAGGACTTAAAAAATCAATATTTTGAACTTGAAAACTATCTCCTGTAAATCTTAATCCAGACCCCTCTGGATAAATATTTGTGAATTCATTAGACGCAAAACTCTCAATATAGAAGTCTTCATAAGAAATATCGGTAGATCCCCTTAAGGTTCTAATGGATTCTATTCCTTCAAAACTTTGAAATTCAGTTCCAGAAGAACCATCTAAACTCCACTCTCCAATTTCAGTAATTTCAGTTTCAGACACTACATAAATATCACTAACTTCCCCATTTTGGATTTCAATATAAGAACCTTCAGCATAACCAGAGTATTCAATATCGTTGATAATAACACTACTATCTGTTCCCTTAAAGTTTAAGGTATTTATTTCACTATTTGTACCTGTCTGAACTAATTCTACATTTTGTACCGAAACTTGTTTATTCGCCATACCTAATTGTTCTCCAATAAACTGTTGGTCTGTAAAAACCAATGGTTCTTGAGCAATAACACTTAAGTGCAAACTTCCAATCATAAAAAAAATACCAATCATTAATAAAATTTTTATTTTCATTTTAATTTCTTCCAACTGCAAACACAAAAATATATGTTTCATCATTTAATTGAGAATCATCATCTTCTAAAAGATAAATTAAAGTATCGTCTTCTTTGGCAACAGTAACATTTAAACCACTATCTAATAGATCTACAATATCTATTTCTGGACCTTTTTTTTGTTGAGAAATAATATTGTCAACAAGATCATAATATAAATCAAATCTAACTGGGATCTCATTATAGTATTTATCTTTTAATTGATAGGCACTTTCTCCTTTTGTAATTTCTAATGAAAAATCAACTTCAAATTTAACACTCTCCTTCAAATCCACTTCACTTCCTAATTCATTAAACTTTATATTATAACCTTCGTCTTTTAATCCCGAAAAATCATTAAAGCAATTATCAAAATTCAAATCAAAAAATTTACCTAATTCATTCTCCATTTGAGATAAGGAATTAAAATAACTTTCAGGAGCATAATATAAATAACTAATATTCGAATCATTAAGATTAAAGGTTCTTTGTGAGTTTATTTTTCCACCACTAAGTCCAAATAGTAATAATGAATTTTTACTTTCAAGTTCTAGGCAAGACTGAATATATTCAGAAATCTTCAGAATTTCTGGATCCTTATCTACTGGAATTAATTTACCCTTATTTAGATAAATTATAACTGAAATTAAAACTAAGCCAATAGCAAGTATAATAAAAATAGTAATTTGGGCCTTATTACATTTTTTCATAAATTTGTATAGACTATAATCTTTTTAAAAGATTCTTAATCTTAAAAATATGTTTAGTTTCTAATCCTTAAGGCTAATAATTCTCCATTTTGATAATATTCAAAACCTATATTATTATATATACATTTTCTTCCATATCTCTATATAAAATGAGGTATCTATCAAACAATCATGGCCACCCAAGATACTCCTGCATTAGGTATAAAAGAAAAAAGAATAAGAGACATCACTATTGTCTATTACTCTAGAGCAGACGTAAAACAAGCTATGTTTGATTTTTCTAAGAACAGGGAGTGTACTCCCAGATATTTTGAAGGATTTGGTAAACGTCCAGATGTATTTCAGTATCCAGGGGATATATTCGAACAAGTTAAACGAGGAGCAACTTCTTTTCATTGTTCAGAAGAATTATGGGAAAATCCATTAGATATCTCTACCGAATTAAAACCTAAAGAATTTGATGAATTAAGAATTGGCTGGGATTTATTATTAGATATTGATTCTCCCTATCTGGAGTATAGTAAGATCTATGCAGACTTATTGATTAAAACATTAGAATCTCATGGCGTCAAACATATTGGAGTAAAATTTTCAGGTTCAAAAGGTCTTCATATTTTAGTGCCTTGGAAAGCATTCCCTAATGAAATTTATGGACAGAAAACAAAGGACATGTTTCCAGAATGGCCAAGAATTATTTGCCAATACTTAACAGAAATTATTCAACCAAAATTATCCGATCGAATCTTACAGGAGATGTCTTTAAAAGAAGTAGCTGAAAGATTAGGAAAAACAGAAGAAGAACTAAAGATAAATCAATGTAAATTATGTAGTCGCCCTGCAACGAAAAAAGAAATAGTTACCCTAATTTGCCCTGCTTGTAAAAATGAAGTGAGGATGATTAAAAAAAACAATAGAAAAAGAAGATGTCCTAATGATGATTGTAGGAGACAATTAGAAGAGGATTCAATAGAATTGGTTTATGCTTGTGAATTTTGCGAAGTAAATTCAGAAAAACATCCAGAGTATTTTGAAGAAAAAGAAAGATTTGCAACAGAAAAATTAATTGAAGCAGATTTAATTTTAGTTGCCCCTAGGCACTTATTTAGGATGCCTTATTCATTACATGAAAAAACAGCTTTATCTTCAGTAGTTATTGATTCAGATAAAATAATGCAATTTCAAATTCCAGACGCAAAACCCCTTAAAGTTCAAGTTAGAAATTTTATGCCTGAAGCAGAAGAGGGAGAAGCAAGAGACTTATTATTAAAGTCTTTAGATTGGAAAGAACAAAAGGATAAAGAAGAGACTCGGCATAAGGAGGCATCAGAATCTGTTGAAAAATATAACTCCTCTTCTAAATCTACCAACAAAGACAATCCACAACAAAATAAAGATTTTAAACAAATTAAAATTCTGAATCCAAATTATGAATTTTTTCCACCTTGCATCCAAACTATTTTGAAAGGAATTCAAGATGATGGGAGGAAAAGAGCATTATTTTTATTAATGAATTTTTTTAAATCCTTAGGATTAGAACATAAGGATATAGAAAAAAGAATTAACGAATGGAATGAAAAAAATGAAGTTCCATTAAAAACAGGATATATCCAATCTCAATTTATTTGGTATAAAAGAAATTCAGCAAGATTTCCTCCAAATTGTGATAAACCAAATTACAAAGATTTAGGGTGTTGTAAGCCTGATGAATTATGTAAGCAGATTAAGAATCCAGTTTCATATGCTATAAAAAAACATTTACAAAAAAATTAAAATTTATTTTTAATTATAAAATTTTCAACAACATATTTAAATACCTTAGAATTATATTTTATATAATGAAAAAGAGAGTATTGTCCTTAGTATTAGTGAGTATGATTTTGTTTTCAATTATATATATTTCTGCGGCAGATTTAAATTCTAACGTTGAAGCAAGAGAGTGTTTGAAAAATAGAGTAAAAGCAGATTGTAGTGGTTCTCAAACAGTTATGGGTGCTGCCTTCAGTGCAATGGCTTTAGGAAATAATTGGACTTACCAATCCTCTTGTAGAAATATTTTAAATTTGAATGAAGAAAAAGAAAACGGATTTCCTTGTTGGGGAGAAGGTAGTTCATGTGATTTAAAAACTACTTCTATGGTATTGCTCGCCTTAAATCATCTTGGTGAATCTTCATCAAAAATTGAAAATATAACTTCTTGGATTCTTACAAAAGAAGAACAATCAACCGGATTGAATTGGTTTTTGGAAATCGATCATACAGGTGTTGCAGAAAATATGGTTTGCAATATTTTTCTTAATGATCAATTGGCTGCTGATGCAACAGTAACTATACTAGAATCTAAACAGATTTCAGGAACAAATCTAGGTTGTTTTGAATTAGCAGAATCAAATTATTTTTTAAAAATCAATGAAAGTTGCTATAGTAATAATTTTACAATAAGTTGTAATAAAGGATTTTTAACCACCTTATTATACAAGAAAAAAGATAACACAGATACTTATCACATCTCAAGTACAACCAATATTGAATCAGCAGAAGGAGAAACTCATGAAAAAATAGACTCAATATGTTTTGGGACTCAAGGAACCTGTGATTATGAGGGAAGTTTATGGGCTGCATTTGCATTGAGTCCAGCAGGTTATTATCATGAACATTCTAGAAGATTATTGCCTTATTTGATAACTGAAGAATCCTCTAATTCTCAATATTTCCCACCTGCATTTTTATATTCAATAACAGGAAATCATGCGAATTATTTAACTAAAATAAACAGTGCCCCATTTTTTAAGATAGACCAACCTTCTAATTCTTATTTTTGGTTAGCATCAGATACTAATAATAAAGATTATGATACTGCATTAGGAATCTATTCGCAACAAAAAATTAGTAGTAAAGAAAAAGATAGTGCTAAATTAACATTGATTGATGATCAAGATTCTACTGGTTGCTGGAGTACTTCTACTGAAAATAATGCCTTCTTATTATATGCTGGATGGCCAGTAGATAAAGTTAATGAACCCGAGGAACCCGAGGAACCTGAGGAACCTGAACCAGGTTATCAAAGTTGTACTGATGATGATGGTGGAATTAATAATAGGACTAGGGGAAATGTATTAGCATATTTTACAGATAATGCTGTGCCTCCAGAATTACAAGATGTTTGTGCAGGTTCAAACCTTACAGAATATTCTTGTAATGCTTCCAATTTTAGTGTCTCTACAATAATCAAATGTGCTTTCGGATGTGAATCTGGGGCTTGTAAAAATGAAACTCCTGCTCAATGCACTGATGCGTGTAATATTACTGATACTATGTGTAGTGGAACTAAGGCAGTTAAGATTTGTGGAGATTTTGATGATGATAAATGTTTAGACTGGGGAAATGCTACTACTTGTAGTTATACTTGTAAGAATGGAGCATGTGTAAACAGATCCACTGGAGGAACAGGAACTGATGCAGATTATTGTACTGATGCAAGTTTCTTTTGTCTTGCACCTGCTCAGTGTTCACAAACAGACACATTAAACCGTGAAGATTATTTCTGCGGATTCCCTGGAGATGTTTGCTGTAAGAATGATTATGAACAAGAAAGTTGTTCTGATATGAGTGGAAAGATCTGTCCTTCAGGACAAGTATGTAGCATAAGCACGGTAACTGCAAGTGATACTAGTAATTGTTGTAAGGGAACTTGTCAAGAGGCTGGAACTACTCCAGATGAAACAGAATGTGAAGAAAAAGGAGGTTCTTGTAAGGCTTCATGCTTTTCAGATGAAACAGAAAAATTTTATGATTGTGATTTTGGAAAATGTTGTGTTACTGCAGAGGAACCCACAGAGGGCTCAAGTTTATGGATAATAATTTTATTAATCCTTTTAATTATTCTAGTTGTTCTTGCAATAATATTTAGAAATCAATTAAAGGTTTGGTTATTTAAGATAAAAAGTAAGTTTACCAAAGGAAAGGGGCCTGCTCCAACAACAAGACCCGGATTCCCTCCAAGACCTGGAATGCCTCCAAGAGGATTTCCTAGGAGACCAGGAATGCCTATGAGAAGACCTGCTCCAAGATCAAGACAAATAATTCCAAGAACCGGAAGACCAATGCCTCCAAGACCTGCCCCAAGAGCAGCTCCAAAAGATAAAGGTTTTGATGATACCATGAAAAAGTTAAAAGAGATGACCAAGTAAGTTTTATTTTTTCTACATAAAGATTTATTAATTAAAGATTTTTATTCATATTATGAAAAGAAGTGCAAAATTAATCGTATTGTTATTAATTATTTCTATAACAATTCATACCTGTGCCGCAGTAGAGATAACTTTATCAAAATCATCTTATCAACCCGGAGAGACACTGCAAGCAGAAATAGTAGGTAATTTTGTTGATACATTAACAGTAGAAAATATACATTTACGTCAACAAGGAAGTCCAAAATCAATTCCAGTTGAAAAAGAACTAGTTTTTCAATTTCCAAAATTTTACCTTTATATGACTCCCTTGCCCGAAGAATCAGAGGGCATATCATTACAAATAGAAGACACACAATATGTAGAGGGAGGGAATTTAAAATCCGATGATATAGTTAAGGAAGTTTTAATTCAAGAAACTGGAACCCCTTCAATATCATTTAATCCTGGTTTTGTTTCAGCAGCAGATGACTTTACAATACAAATTAAAAGCCTATATGGGAGTCAAACAATAAATGCTATTTTTGAAGCCTCTGGAGAAACTCAAAATTTTTATGCAATTGAAGATGTGCCTTATACTCTTGATTTTTCAATATCTGAATTAGAAACCCAGACCTCTAGTATAACTCTAGGCGGATATACTATTCCAACTTTCATCCTTCACGAACTACCTTTGCCAGAAGAAAATTGTTCTGAGCAGGGGGGAGAAATTTGTCAGGGAGAGTGGACTTGTAATCAAACAGAGACAGAAACAATAGATACTTTATTTTGTTGTTTAGGCATTTGTGAGCCGCCTGAAGATTGTGTTCCAGATTGTATAAATAAAACTTGTGGTGATGATGGCTGTGGAGGAATTTGTGGAAATTGTACTACGGATTTTGGAGATGAATTTTATTGTGACTCTGAATTTATTTGTATTAATTCAACAATTCCTTGTATCCAAAGATGTAATAATACGGGGGAGTTAGGTTGTTTTGGTGATTATTCAAAAATGTGTGGTAATTGGGATGAGGATAATTGTTTAGAGTGGGGGAATTCAAGTTTATGTGAATATGGTTGTGAAAATAAAATTTGTTTAACAAGCCCAAAAATAAAAGAATTAATTTTTCTTTCAGTCTCAAAAACAAGTCCGGTTTTAAGTGCAAGAGTAATTCCTAATAAGGATTATCCCTTTCAAGTAGTTTTAGAAAATATTGGAACCGAACCTCTTTATAATATTTCTATTTATACTGAATTAGGATTTGTAGTTTCCCCTTCCTCTGTTTCCTTAAATCCTAGAGCTAGGGAGACAATTAATATTTTTGTAAATATAGATGGGACCCAAGTTAGTGAAGGGGATAGGCTTCTGGATCAGATTATGGCTGAAACAGATAATCTTAATTTTACATTTCCAATATATTTGGAAATAACCCTTGAAGAATCAAATGAAGTGATTATTGGAACAAGCATAACTACCTCATATACTTGTGCAGACCAAAACGGAGTCGAATGTTCTTCAGGAACAGAATGTGAAAAAGAAACAATTACGAGTTCAGATGTTGCTGCTTGTTGTACCGGGCAATGTATAGAACCCTCATCATCATCAACAGCGTGGATTGTAGGATTATTAATTATAGGAATCGTTGTTTTATTTATTGTAATTGGTTATGTTAAATCAAAAAAACAACCAGGTTCTCCAAAAGGCAAATTAGAAGAAAGGACAAAGAAATTCGAACAAAGAATGAGGCCCTCTCCAACACCCACTACTGGAAGTTTAGGAAAAATTTAATTTTTTTTATCATCCTTAGAATTATCTTCGGGATTTTTCAAAATACTCTCTCCACCTAATTTTTTGATCTCAACATCTGCTTCAGCAAGTTTTCTAGTTAAGATATTTTTTTCAAAACTAATTCTTTTTACAAGTTCATCATATTTATGAATTTTTACTGTTAAATCTGAGAGGAAATTACTTAATTCGTCATTAGCAAAATTTAAATTAGTTGGTTCAATTATTTCAACATGTGCTGGAAGGAGATTAAATATGATAGCAGATAATGCACTAAAACCTTCTACAGAAACCTCTACCTCTGCGAAAGTGGTAAATAAATCTTTAACATTTTCTTCTTCAACAGGTTTTGGTTCATGAACTGTTTTATTTTCTATCTTAACACTTGGGATAGTTTCTAATTTATCTACAAATTCCACTAATGTTTTCTTTAAATGATCTGCAGGTCTACCTAGCATCTCAAAAATAAATGCAGCTTTTATTTTATTATCTCTTGCCATATTATAATTTTTCTTTTATTAATAGTGTACTAAGCATCATGCATAAAAATGCAAAACCCAGCACGGAATATTTTTTAATTTTTTCTATGCCTGACTCATAAATTATTGAATTTTTACTTTTTATATCTTCTGATTCTTGATTATTGCTATTTGAAGCACTGCCCAATCTAATTACTTGTTTATTTTCAGTTGAATTCTGTCCAGTCATCTGCCTTCTTAGTTCCATTGCCCTTTCCATTAGGTCTGCACTATTACCTGAAGTATCTTCCTCTGGTTCCCCCTCTTCATTTTCTAATATATTGATATTATCATCATCCTCATAAATCACGTCATTACCTTCATTTCTTATTTTGATAAATATGTCTGCATTTCCAATAAAATCCTTATAGTTATCCTTTAATCTTAATTCAATTCTATCCTTATCATTCCCAATACCTTTTAAAATTTCATGAATATAATACTGCCCAGATTTCCATTTATCATCCTCTTCGCTGTATATCTCTGAGATAATCTCATCTTCATCATTTTCAATCCAAACTTTAATATCATATTTTTCATCTTCTAAATTAAATCCTTCAACATCAACTTCAAAATTATTTGTATTTATGATATCGTCTTCATCCCATTCAAAATCAAAATAAATTTCAAGTACTGGATCTAAAGTTTCATTAGAATCTGAGTCATTATTCGAGGGAGGTAAGTTTATATTTATGATATAGCCTATAAAAACTGATTCACTATAATCCTCACTTTTTATTTTTACAATTAAATCTGCACTACCTTCAAAATCTTCACTAATCTTTAATTTAAATATAGAACTTTCACTTTTAGAAGTATTTGTAGCATTATACATCCATCTATTTTGATACCATTCATTATCCCAAAACCTTTGATTTAGATAATTACTATCATTCTTAATATCTATTTTAACACTATAAACATCCTCATTAAATCCACTAAAGGTTAGGTTAATATCAAATTCCTCTCCAACAACTACGTTTCCAGGAAAATTTAAATCAATTGATTCTGCACAAATATTATTTATATTGACAATTATCAGAATCATCAAAACACTATAACCCATCCATCTCTTTATCATCCAAATCAATATATTTTTCCTCTTTTAAAGATTTGTTTTCCTTAATATTATATTTTATCTTCCTACAAAAATGTCAATAATCTAACTTAGATTATACTTCTTTCCATATCTTTCTAAAAAATCATCGTACTTAACTTCAATCTTTCTGCCATTTTTTACAGCTTTTGCAATCCAAATTTCTGAAAAGATTTTATTTTTTAGGTACCATACACATTTCTCTTTTTCTATTTTAGAAAGAATACCATTCATTTTAACCTCAACCCCAATAACACTATAAGACCTCTCATGAATGTGTTTAATTGAAATAAAATCTGGAAACCCAGTACCTATGACCATTACTTTTTGAAAAGGATTATATTTCCTCTTAGCAGGGGCCATCTCCCCTTTTTCTAAATCAATATTATTAGTCCATTTATCAACAACTCTTCCATTATTCTCCAAATCTTTTCTAACCTTTAATTCAAATCTACCTCCTGCAGCCCTAGATTTCTTACCTTCTTGAATTTTTGATTTCTTTTTAAGAGTTTTAATAACTCCATTTTCCCAGGAAGTTTCATATTCTTCACTTCCTGCTTTCTCAATCATATCTAGAATTTTCTCTTCATTCTCTCTTTTTATTTTTTTCATAAATATATTGAATCAAGAAGTTATTTAAAACTAATTAAGATAAAATTCATTAATCTTACTTTTTAGTAAATCTATTAAAAATCATTCCAACAGCTATTACTACTAAAATCACAGGTATCCAAGGGATATCAATAACATAGACTCCTAAGTCGCTTAGAAGCCACACTATTGCAAAGATAAGTAATATTACAGCTAATGCTGGAAATTTTGTTTTTGCCATTTTAACCTCCATTTGTATTTTATAAATCTCTTGCCAACAAAGTTCTTCTTTGATTTGCCTTTGCTCTTTTTATTCCCTTTTTCAAAACTTCATTAACTTTTTCTTCTAGTTCATTCTCAACTTCTTCAGCAACACTACTAATAGAATTTTCTTCATCAAGCTGTTTAACAACCTCTCTTATTTTTGATTTAACGATTATACCTGTCATTTTCTTTAATATAATAAAAAACACTAAATATATAAAGTTTAGTTACCTAATAAAAACATGAAAAAAGATTCAATTGAATCTAAATTTAGCTCTAAATCAATTTTAACAAGTGTTCTCTTAGCAGGATTAACCTTTGGCTCTGCAGGTTGTTACGAATCGCATAGAAGGCCTCCACGAGACTCCCCTCCCAATTATTCCTCGAATTCAAGTAGATACGATGCCCCATGCAATAATTACTCACGCCATCCAAGGACTCATATCCCAGGGAGAGGTTATAGGAATGGGTATAGAATTTTTGGAAATCATCATTATTATGGAAATCATCATTCACCAGGACTTTTAACACCCCGAATTCCACATAGAAGATATACTCATCCAAGGATTGTACCTCCAAATTCAACAAGACATAGAACTAATCGTCCAAACCACATTCAAAGAACAAGGCGAAGCAGAGAAAGAGCAAATCAAACATTACAAAGAAAATCTCAAGGATCAAGACAACGAGGATCAAGACAACAAGGACGCAAATCTAGAGGGAGAATATCTAGATAATTTACTACAATAATGCTTTTAAACGAATTTAATATGATTATATTATGACTAAAGATTTTATGATTTCAGGTTCTGGAAAAACAACGAGTGAAGCAGACAAAAAGATTTCTAGAGAAAGAAAAGATTTAACAACGAAACTCTCAAAGGGAAGTGCAAGCACTCAGCTTGATGTGGTTAAAAGCCATTATCAAGGAACTTATGACCTTAAGGGAAAATGTACCTCAAAGGCATGTGAAACTCATTTTCAAATTGAAAGTGAGGCAGGATGGGGAGCTATTCAAGAAAAAGCAACAGAACACGCAGGACACAATACCCATTACGAAGCCAAATTTTCTGTTGAACAATATATTCAATTAACTAATGAACAACAAAAAGCATTAAAACCTAAACCTACTGCAGGCAGAGAAGCAAGTGCTTATAACCCATTAGAACAATTGAGATTATAATTATCGAGGTGAATACCTCAGTTTATTTCTGAGTAATTATTTAAAATGAAGTTAGAATTCCCTAAAGAATCAGTTGAGCAAGCAAGAGATGTTGTTTCTAAATATAGAAAAAGATATGCTGATAAAAAGAATATGGCTCACCAGCTTCATGCAGGAAAATTTTTAGAAATTTATTATGGATTTACAGATGCATTAAAATCAGGTAATTGTGGGAGGTATTTGCATGAAATTGAAAGAGATGCAGATTGTTTTACAATGGCTGGAGCATTGTATCTTGTAGCAAGAGAGGCAAATCTTCAACCTAAGCTTTATCTTGCCCAAAGAGTTGATGATCAACACGAAGGAGAATTAAACGAAGGATCATTATTAGCAGACCACACATTTTTAACAGTTTCTATTGGAAAAAATAAAGAATACCTCGTAGATCCTTTTATGGGGGCTTTTGGAAAAACTACATTTAATCCAAATAGAAATAGAATCACAATATATGATCCAGATTCAAGAAGATTAATTGAAAGAGATTATGCCTCAATTCAAGAATTAACAGAACAAGATTATCTAGAAAGATTAGAAAAAAACAGGACTTCGGAAGGGGGTAGAATAGCTTTATCCTGCACCCAAAAAGTAATTGGACCCAAGAAGATTAGAACTTCGGTTAATTTTTCTCCAGAAAATAATGAAATTAAATCCTCACTTATCTTTCCAAAATCAAGTTTTAGAAAAAAACCCTATCAGCACAAAATATATGATTTGGCCACTAAGGTTAATGATGATGGAACCTTTGATTTCAATCAAGGAACTCTATCTTTTTATAATGCTGAAAAAGCAGGTTGGTCAGAGCATATTGGACCTTCAACCCCTTTAAGATATTCCACTCAAGATGCCTTGCAGTTTTCTAATGCAATTTCAAAGATAATCAAACAGACAGGCAGAAAGTCTCCTATAGATTTTGTGGGCAGATATAAATTAACTAATAAATTAAAAGTAGCTGGATTAAATAATGATTTTTCAATAAATTCAAATTCAATAGCTGAATCAGTTTTAGATAATCAAGAAATTTATCAAATTAAAGATTCTCAACAAATGTGTGTAGAAGATTATCTTAAGAGGATACAAGGAGACGGATTGGCCTTTAAAAATTTATTACAAAAAACTAGGTATCTTATGGCATCAGATAATGCAAAATCTTTTTCAAATCCCGAAGGATTTGTTTTTACCAAAGAAGAACATCAAAGACTAATTCAAGAATCATTTCAAGATTATGAAAAGGCAACAATGGATGTCTCTGAGGCATCAATAAGAGCGATGGCGGTTAGGGCAAAATTATCTAATGGAACCAGGTATTCTTCGGATAGGGATTTTAATAGGAGTATGGGTAGAGCCTTAAAAGATATAAAATATTTTACTGAAATGGCACAAGCGAGAGATTCCCCCTTCAAATTAGTTTATTCAATATTGGCGGATAGAGATTTGTTTGACAAAGATTTTGATATAGAGAATGTTGGTGTCCAGGAACTACAAAAAGGATTGACAGAACAAGATATAAAAAAAACTGCTAGTAAATCTCTTTTTAATTTTTTAATAGGATTCAGTTCATGGAGAAGATGTTTAATGCTTCCTTCATTTCAAAAAGGTTTAGAAAAGATATTGAAAATAGATTAAATTATTTCTTTTTCTTCTTTTTGTCTTTTTTCTTAGAATTTTCAACTTCTTCAGGTTTTACTAATGGGAAAATAACACACTCCCTAATTGGTCTATCCATTAAATAACTAAATAATCTTTCACTAACTCCAAAACCACAGGTGGGGGGCATTCCATATTTTAATGCTTCAACAAATCCCTTATCGTGTTCCATACTCTCTTCATCACCAGATTCTTTTTGTTCTGCTTGTTTCCTGAACCTTTCTTCCTGATCTAATGGATCATTTAATTCAGAATATCCATTACCCATCTCACTTCCACCAATAATAATTTGAAACTGATTAACCTTTCTTTCGTCTTCAGAATTTCTTTTAGCTAATGGGGAGATTTCAACAGGTTGTCCAACCAAAAATCCTGGTCCCGATAATTTTTTCCTAGCATATTTCCATAAAATATCTACTAATCTCCATTTATCAACTCTACCATCATATTCAACCTTTAATTCATCTAATTTCTTTTTAATTTCTTTTTCATCAGCATTAAAAATATTCACTTTAGTATATTTTTTGATAATTGTTTCATAATCATAAATTTCCCATTTCTTACCTAAATCAATATCATATCCATGTGATTTAAATTTCAATGTCCCAAAAACTTCTTTTGCAACTTTTTTATACATTTCCTCAACTAACTTCATCCCATCTTGATAGTCAGCATATGCCCAATAAAACTCCATTTGAGTATAATCTTGCAAATGTTCCATATCCATTCCTTCATTTCTAAACTGCCTTCCAATTTCAAAAGTTTTATCATAACCTGCAACCATTAACTTCTTTTGCCATAATTCCCCCATGGAGATTCTTAAAAAAACATCAATGTCTAAGGCATTATGATGTGTTGCAAAAGGTGTTGCTGCAGCCCCTCCCGCAGAGGTTTCTAAAACCGGAGTTTCGACTTCTAAAAATCCTTTTTCAATTAAAAAACTTCGAATAGTATTCCAGAATTTTGACTTTTTAATAAAAATATCCTTAATCTCCGGATTCATTAAAATATCTAAATATCTTTTCCTTAATTTTTCTTCTTCATCTTTTAATCCGTGAAATTTCTCAGGCAACGGCAATAATGATTTTGTTAAAATTTGTATCTTACTTACTAAAACAGAAACTTCTCCAGTTCTTGTTTTCATGATAATTCCTTCAGCTCCAATAAAATCTCCAGTATCAACATATCTTTTAAATAATCTAAACTCTTCAGAAACTTTTTTCCCTTTTTGAAAAATCAATTGAATCTTTCCTTGTCCATCTTGCAATGTTGCAAAAATAAGCTTCCCAATATCTCTTTTAGTCATAATTCTTCCAGCAACCCTAACTTTGTCCTTAGTCCTTTCATCGTCTTTTAATTTTTTATATTTGTCTTTAATTTCTTCAGAAAAATCTTTAACATTATATTTTTGAGGATAGGGATTTACACCTTCAGCTAACAATTCCTTTAATTTATTTTCTCTTGCTTGTATTATCTGTTCTTCTCTTCCCATGTTACATTTTGAATATTTTAAATCCCTCAAGTCCTTGATGTTTTAATTCTTCAACCTGGACATCCATAATCTGTGCTTGTTTTGGCCCCTTCTTACATATCTTAGCCAATTCATTAACATTTTCATCCTTACCTTCAGCAACAACTTCTACAGCCCCATTTTCCAAATTTCTACAATACCCCCTAACTCCTAATTCATTTGCCTTTTCTTCTAAAAATTTTCTAAAAAATACCCCTTGTACAGTTCCTTTAATTGTTATTCTAAGTGTTTTCATATAATTTTCACCTTAATTTATTCCTCTAAACGAAAGAACTTATTATCCTATTTAAATTTATTCTTAAACCTCTATTCGTATTCTCTTCTATCCATCTCATTTTGCAAGATAGTCATTGTTTGCGAAGCAAAATACATTTGTTTTCCAATACTTATTTTCTCAACACCCATCTTTTTTAGCTTCTTAATTTGCTCTTTTGGAATTCCATCTTGGTCTCCCAAAACAAAAACACTATCCTCAAAATCATTATCCTTCAAGGTTCTTACATCTCCCCCTTTCCTATCTAAAATATAAACTTTCTTGCCCTCATCTAACATTTTTTTAACTAAGTCTGTAAAACTTTTTTTTTCAACATTATAACCTGGTGCAATTTCTGTTTTTTCTCCCTTTTTTACCTTGTAGAGCATTTTCTTAATAAATCCTGCAACATCCTTTTTACTAATTTCAATTTTGCTTTTTAATTCTCCTTCTTCATTTTCACCTGGAAATAATTCTAGATGAACAGGTGCATTTGGAGGTCCATTAAAAATCATATGTAATTTAACATCATTCCTTATATGATGACTAATAAAAAAACTCATAATAACCATTTGACAAGCAATATCCATTCTGCCTGCTTTCATTAAATTATTACTATCAAAATTACCAGTAGTTTTTGCATGTTCTGAATAATAAATAAATTCTCTCATATTGAAATTATTAGGAATTAATAGTTTAAATGGTTTCTTATGAGCTAAGAGCTAAAATTAAGGTTGCTTTTGCTTCTAAATCTGCATTTGGATCTCCAGGATCATAATCTGAAAGAGTATCTAATTTTTCATTTAAATCTATAATATGTATTCCTTGTCTATGTAGATATTCATTGCTTCCAATATGAATTGGTTCATCCACTCCCTCTTCTTCAGAAATTAATAGAGCAGTTAAATCTATTTCTTTTTCTAATTTTAAAGGAATATAAGGATTTATTTTACCATATTCATCAACACCTTGAGAATATAAATGAGAATTAATATCTTCTAAATATCTTAATTCATTAATTTTTCTAAGAGCAGGACAAGGATTCTTCCCACAATTTAATCTCGACGGTTCTTTTTCTTTAACAGGTGTCTGTCTTAAATACTTAATTGAATGCTTAGTGCTCATAATCAAAACTAAAACTAACTCATCTTTATAAACATTACCTCCAATCTTCTAATCAAAATTTTATTAACCTTTCATTTCTTGCATAACAAACTTAGCCTTACCATAAATATCATCCTTGGTCTTACATTTCTTATTAACCCGGTCATAAACGCCAATAAATCTTTCTTCATAAAAAACTAAAAAAATATCTCCCAATTTCATTTTATCAACTTCCTTAAGAATGTCCTTATGAATTGCTTTACCTTGTAATAAATTCTTAACCATATTTTCCTTCGCTTGTACAACAGGATATAATTCAGTTATGATCTCTGCAGGAATTAAAATTTCTCGCAATAAGGTTTCGTCTCCTTGTCTATATTTTTTTACTGCTTCAAAAAATTTTTCAATACTTACAATATCCTTATCATCAAACAAACCTGCTTTTGTTCTTCTCAATTTGGTCATATGAGCCCCACAACCTAATTTATCTCCTAAATCTGAACATAATTTTCTAATATATGTTCCAGCTTCAACATCTGCTAAAAATTCAACATTTCTTTTTTCTTTATCAAATTTCAAAATTTTAAATTCATTTACCTTTCTTTTTCGCAAAGCCCTCTTAACACTAGATTTTATGGGAGGCATTTGTTCAATAATCCCTATAAATTTTTTCATTTCTTCTTCTAAATTTTTTCTATCAATAGGTTTGTGTATGTGCATCTCTCCAACATAAACCTTATCCCTATGCATAAAAAAGTCAAGAAGTTTACAAGTCCTGTTTAATCCCACAGGTAACACTCCCGTAACCATGGGGTCTAAAGTACCAAAATGAGAAGTCTTACGCAATCCAAGGGCATTTTTAACCCTACTATCTACATCAAAACTCGTATGTTCAACAGGTTTATCAATATTTATTATAGAAAATTCTAAGAGTTCTTGAATTGATTTTTCTTGTTTTAGTTTAGTTAAGTTTACCATAAGAAAGAGATAAAATTAAAGCTTATAAATTTAGTTAAGGAAGCTTAGTTAAGAGAACAGATTTTAGATTAGATAAACTTAATTTTTAACCCAAAGGATTTTTAAGTAAATCTTTACTTTTTATTTAAGAGAAAGAATATGGATACCAAAAAAAGAAGTATTGTAAAAACATTTACCTTTAGGATTATTGCAACAATGACCACAATGATTCTTATAGTAATCTTTACAGGTAACTTTCTATTGGCAGGTACAATTGGTTTTCTTGAACTAATTTCAAAATTAATGATATATTACTTCCACGAAAGAGCTTGGGATAGAATTTCTTGGGGTATAAAGAGTGTTTAAGGTTTAACTTAAGAGCTTTTTAGAATATTTACTTCTTTCCTGCTTCTGCTTGAGCTTGCGCTTCTACATCAACACCTAACTCTTTCAATCTACCCAAATGAGCTTGCATGATTGCTTCAATATTCCCAACCATTTTAACTAACTCATTTCTTTCAGCAACTAAGGTATTCAAACATCCTTTGTGAAATCCAATTTCTTCTTCTTTAGAAACTTGAGGCTGAGCATCATTACTAGAGGCTTCAGTTGAACTAGGTGCAGTATTCTCATTAGAGTTAGCAGAACTAAGTGCTTTTTCTAAACTATCTTTATCTAAATTTAAATTTTCCATAAAATTTAAGAGAAATAACTATTAATAAAGTTTGAGGTTATCAGTAATTAAATTTTGAGGCTATTTAGAAAAAGATTTATATAATCAATATCGGATATGATATTATGAAAAAGAGTATTTTAATTATAGATTGGTTATTGATAGCAATATTTGTACTAATGATAATATCAAAATTTATCAATTTATCATTCATAAATGTGATTCAACCAATCTTTTTTGTTCTTTTACTTATACATATTATTCAACATTGGAAAATTCTTGTTTATTCACTTAAACGATTAAAAAAAAGATAATTTTAAAATTGAACTTTTTCTAATTGATACTCAAATCTCCCCCCTCAAATATCTTTTCCTCTTTCCTTCTTCAAATCTTTCAATAGCATATCTCAATGTAGTTCTAGGCATTTTAAAATAATTTTTTTTAATAAAATTCTCTAAAATAACTTCATCTCTTTTACCAACCTCTCTCAACATCCATCCAACTGCCTTATGAATTAAATCATGTTTATCTCCTAAAAGAAGTTCACTAATCTTCAAAGTATCTTCAAATTTTCCTGATCTAATAAAACTAAAGCTACCCACAATTGCAATTCTCTTTTCCCATAAATTATCACTTTTGACTAAATCATATAAAATATTTTTATCTTTATCTAATAACCAATCTCCAACAATATTCGGAGCACTTAAATCAACTAAATCCCAATTATTAATTTGCTTAGCATTTTTTAAATAAAACTCAAAAATACTTTTCTTTCCTTTACCCCCATCTTCTCCTTCATCTTTATCTGCATTCTTATATTTATCAATCAATAAAAATAAACTAATTAATCTTTTTTCATGAATTTTAGAATTTAATAGTATTTCAATATCTCTCAAACCTAATCCAGTAAATTCTTTAACAATCTTTCTTTGAATAGGGACTTTAATTCCTAAGAATATGTCTCCTTCACCATATTGTCCACTCCCTGTTTTAAAAAATCCTTGCAAAATCCTTGCTTGTTTGGGATTTCTTTCTTTTTCAAGTCTTTTTTCTAATTCTTTTAATATTTTCATATAACCTAACGAATCTTTTTTATTAAAAATCTTTAGTCTTGTTGATTTGAGGCTAGAATTTGGTTCTGATCTTCAATTATCATATTTCCTAAATTTCTCAAGGTTTTGGGAATTCCTAATTCATTACATTCATCAAATGTTTTTTGAATTCTTGCATTAAGATTTTTATTTTCTTCATATAATCTTAGGGGTTGTAATCCCAATGTTTCATTTTTAGAATTATATTCTATTTTTTTTGGTTGCATTAAATAGGGGCGACATTCTATTAGCTTCCTCTCTTGAGAATAATTAGAACAACACCCAGAATAGAATAACTCTCCTACTGCTAATATCCCTAAACTAATTAATCTATTTAATTTTTTCATATTTTTAGGTCTATTTTTAGGATTATAAATTTACCTCTTTAATCCCAAATCCCTAGTTTCAATACCTTCTTCTTCCATATATTCAATCAATTCTTCAGGTTCTTTAAAAATCATATCATAAGGTTCACCTTTTCCATGTTTTTCACAATTTTCAACATTTAAATCTTTACAGATATTAGGCCTTTTATCATAAATAGTACATTTCCAATCTTTATCTAGTGCCTTACAATCAGTTAAGAATTGAACATACCAGGTTTTATCTTCAACAAATACCTCTATATTTTTATGTAATAAGTACCATAAAATATTTTCATAATCTTTTTTTTTCTCAGGCTCATCAATCTCTGTCGCAATATATCTGCAACATTGAGCATCGCATCCCTTACAATTTAATTCTTTAGCCATTTTATCTTAGAAATCCAAAAAGCCCTTTTTTGCCTTTTAATTTTTTTAATCCCTGTATTTTTCTTAGTTCCCTCATATTTTCTGTGGCTATAAAAAATACTGCTCTAGGCATATCCATATTTTTTAAAATAAATCTTTTTATTTGTTCGGGTTTTTGTTTCCCCAGTTCTCTTAAAACAATTCCAACCGCTTTTTGTATATTTTCATCAGCATAATTTAAATAAGATTCTACAAACTGCATAGCAAGAGAATAGTTCTTTTTTTCAATCAAGGGGATTGTAGAAATTATTGCCATTCTTTTCATCCAAAGATCATTTCCTTTAGCCATATTAATAATTTCCTTTTCTAGTTTTGGATTCTTTATCATTATTCTTCCAACAACTTCTTTAGCAACAGCATCAATTTGATCCCAACTTTTAATATCTTTTAATTTAGTTTTTATAAATTTCCAAGTGTTTAAATCAAATTCTTCCTCATATAATCTAAGAGCATTAATTGCAAGAGAAGTCTTATCATTATAACCGGATTTCCATAGATTATTAAAAATTTTATAAAATTCTTCTAAAGAATTATCTTCATGTAAATGTTTAGCCATGGTCCTCAATTCAGGAACCTTAGTACCATAGAAGTCATGAGGAGATTTGATATATTTTGTAATATCTTCTTCAAATTCCTTACCTTTCAGAGTTTTTAGCTGTTTTTTTAACTTATATGTCATTTTAAATTAAAAAGATATGCTCAGATAAATTTTCAAATATTAATGTCCTGATTGAGATCTCTTTTTTCTATTTTCTATAATCTCATTAGCCTTTTTATCCTTTGAAACATGTTCTTGTTCTTTTGCATCTTGTTTTGCTAATTTTTCAGTTTCTTCTTTTGATGCAGCTTCTTTTTCCTTCACGTCTTTGCTTTCTTCTTTGCTTTCCTTAGGCGGTACACTTGTTGGTGCTTTTTTAGTCTTTTCAGGAACTTTTGCTTCTGTTTTCTTAGTTAAAGATTCTAATTTCTTTATTTCTCTTAATTGTTTGAATTTAAGTTTTTCAGGAATATCAACCAGATTAACTCTTACAATTCCAGTATCATCTTTAACGGCTTTAACTTTAATCTTTGCAAGCGGCTTCCTCATACCTTTAAATCGTATCTCATTATTTAGATCAACATCTAATTTTATTTTTCTTAAATCTCTATCATAAACTTTCATGTGTTGCGCAAGAAATTCTTTTAATGTTTTAATAGCTTTCATGGCCCTTTTATGTACTGGAACTTTTAACCAACCATGTCTAAGTGGGACTATATATTCCCGTTCTAATACAATTTTTGGTTCAGTAGGTTTCTTTGCCATATTATCTTTATCCTAGATGGTTATTCCTTTGTCTTCTTGGTTTAATTTTAAGTTTAGTTCTTCTCCAGTGTCTTCTAACATGAGTTACTGATGAAGGATGTGCTTTTTTGCCAGGTCCTAATTTCTTTAATACAACCCAAAATGGAGCCCATCTAGTTTTTTTATTAGCAGTTCCTAATTTGATTTTCTTTTGATATTTTTTCTTTGGGCTTGTCATTTTACTTTATACCTTCCATTAATTCTTTACCCTTAATAGTTAATTTTCTACCTGCTCTTTGTCCAGGTTCATTAAATTTTTCTAATAACTCTGCTGCTTCAGCTTGCTGTAAAATAACTCTTATAATTTTTCCACCAGATTTTTTAAATCTTTCAGGCTTAACTCCCCGATTTTTTTTACTCCCATATCTTGTTCTCAGTCTATTAACTCCAACGACATTATGAACATAAATTTGTCTTAGAATACTTGCAGCTCTTTTCTGCCAAAAATCTGCTTCCTGAGGAGGTCTATCTTTAGCAATACCTGTTTTAACAAAAAAGCTCCATTCAGGTGCTTTAAATTCAGGCATACTTTTCAGTATTTCTGCTAATTTAGCATTAAATTCATTTGCAGGTATTTCGTATATACTTGTCATTTTAATCGTTTTAACAGGCCATTCCTTTCAGAATTAAACTGGTTTTAGTTAACCATCAAACCTAGAATATCGTAATATAATGAGTTTATAAATTTAACTTATTCTCTGGCTTTTCTCCATTTCTTAAAAGCGATATTAAACCCTAATATTCTGAATGTAAACTTAGGCCCTAAAAATTTATGAATTTCATCTGCATATGTTTTAACGTCTGCTTTTGATTCTCTTGCACTTTTTAATACATCTATCTTAATATTCTCTGCATCCTCGAATCTCCTCTTCAAATCCTCTAAAAATTCCTGAGTAAGACCCTTTTTACCAATTTGCATCGACATTTGTTTTTTTCTCATTTTAATACTCTCATTATCTATTTTAAAACAATAATCTATTTAAAACCTTACTGGTTTGTTATTAATAGTCAGTTTAACGCGAGGAGGTGTATTCTGCTTTTTAGCAAATACCCTCGTTCTTTTTTCTTATACCTTCATTTATATCCTTTCTAATTCAACAATGCTTTAATAAGCAATATTTCTAGAATTATCATGGGAGTTCCAAAACCAATAGAAGAACATATAATTGCAGAACCAGATGATATAATCCCCTCTAATGAAAATATGAAGGTTATTGGAGTATGTAACCCTGGCGGAACATTATTCAAAAATAAAGAGGGAACTAAGTTCTACTTAATGCTAAGAGTCACAGAGGGACCTAAAATAGATTTTTCAGGACATATAGCTTTTCCAAGAGCAATCCCAAATAACGAAAACAAATACATTGTGAGGTGGGAGTGGGAAAGACTTGGAAAAGACGCAAAACTTAATGGTCCTAACTCTCTTATAACCATGGAGTGTGAAGAAAGAGTTAAACCAACAAATATTTCCCATTTTAGATTAGCAGAAAGTGAAGATGGAATTAATTTTACTATATCTGAAACACCTACGTTATTTCCTCAAGCTAAATATGAAGAATTTGGGATAGAAGATGCAAGAATAACTAAATTAGATGAACCTATTTTGATTGGAGAAGATTCTTATGATTATCTAATAAGTTATGTGGCATGCTCTGAAGAGTATGATGTTTGTACTGCTTTTGTTTTAACAAATGATTTTAAAACATTCGTTAGAATTCCTAAAGACAATCCTAGTATTATATTTTATGCCCCTAGTAAGGATGTTGTTATTTTCCCTAAAAAATTTAATAATTCTAGAACAAAAAAAGAAAATTATTTAGCGTTGACAAGACCAAATGGAATGGCAAGATATATGGTACCAAGTATTTTTTTATCTTACTCTCATGATTTAATCCATTGGGGAGATCATAAGATTTTAATTAAGGGAGATGAAAAAGGACATGTGGGTGCAGGACCTGCTCCACTTGAATGTGACCAGGGGTGGTTAGTAATTGATCATCAACATAGACACCTATCAGATGGATCTAAGGAATATATTGGAAGAGCTTATTTACTTGATAAGGAGAATCCCGAAAAAATAATAGGAAAATCTGGTGAGTTTATTGAACCTCATTTGAATTTAGATGTCGATTCAATTGTAGAAAATGTAACATTTCCAAGTGCAGCAATGATTAAAGATAATAAAATATATATCTACACAGGTGAAGATGATGTATTAACTGCAGTTCATGTTTATGATTTAAAAGAATTTTTGAATTTTTTAAATCCAGTTAATTAAATCTACTTAACATCAATTTTATCACTAGGGATTGCACCCATTAGCTCATCTTTAGAAACAGGTAAATGGAAGTTAGCCATAATCATTTTTGCAATTTTTTCAGAAGCCTGTTCTTTTGATAATTTTCCAGGTTTTAGTTTAGCTAAAACTTGCTCATGTCCATTTTTTGGAACCGCCCGATACTTTCCATGTTGAATAACAACAACTAATTCAGGCTTGATTTTCATTTCTTCTTTTTTACCTTTAACACCAAATGTTCCTAATTTCATCCCTTTTTTCTTATATATTTGATTTCCTTTAAAAACATCAATACTTATTCTTTGACTTCCAGAAGTCTTTTTCCATTGTTGAGAAAAACATCCGGTAAATATTGCAGCTTCATCTAAATCTTTTTTAGTTGGATTATCAGATTGTATAATCATAAAGGGGCTTCCTGGTGCAGAAGTGTGCATAATAGTATACCCTGGTTTTAAGAATGTCTTTAAAACAGTTTCATTATCTTCATCTGATTTTCCACCTACGACTAGTGTACCTTCAGAAGTGTAGAACCATTTATGATTCTCGTGTCTCTTGTTTGAAAACATTTTTAGCATTATATTACCAGAAAAAGTGTCTTTAAAAGCTTTTTTGATGTTTTATAGAATATAGAATAAACCTTATTTTACCCATAAATCCAATGCCTCTCTTAATTCAATGTGTTTTTTAGAGTATTCTTTTAATGAGATTCCTTGCATGGTTGCTTCTAATGCCTGTCTTGCAGCAATTGCCCCCCTAAGGGTTCCTTTTGGATGACCATTTATTCCTCCACCCATTTGAATAACTAAATCTTTCCCCAAATGTTTAACCAAATAAGGAACATGACCCGGATGTAATCCTCCTGAACTAACACTTAAAACTGGTTTAATTTTCCCCCAATCTTGTTCTAGTCTTTTTTTAGTTGCCTTAACATTCTTTCTTTCCATTTCATCATTCAATTCAGTCACCAATTCAATATCACCTTCTAATTTTCCAATAGCAGTCCCAATATGTAATTGATCAACACCACATAATCTAGCAAAATCAGCTAAAACCATCATACTCATTCCATGCTTTTCATTTCTAGTAAAAGCAGCATGCATTGCTCTATGCGCATGAATTGCCATCTTAAAATTAGCTTCTCTTAAGGTTTGAACAGCAGCTAAACCCGAAGTAACAATATCAATCATAACGTATTTCCCTCCCTGATCTTGCACCATTTGAGCTCTCTTAATCATTTTATTTGTTTCAGCAGTCACATTCACTAAATATCCTTTTTCTTCTCCTGTTTGGCTCTTAGCTTTGTCAGCAGCCTCTAAGCACTTAGATAGTCTTTTTTCAAACTGATTAAATTTTTGAGAAGCAAGATTTTCATCATCTTTTACAGTATCACATCCCCCCTTCCAAGCTTGATAAGCGGTTTCCACATGATCCTTAGTATTTAATCCGAGTTTGGGTTTTACAATTGTTCCAATCATAGGCCTGTCTTTAATTTTCATTTTCTTTCTAACTCCCCCAATACCAAATTGGGGTCCTGGGAAACTTTTCAAAATACTTTTAGGAAACTTAACATCCTCAAGCCGAAGATTTTTAACAACTTTCATCCCAAAAATATTTCCAGCAATAGAACTTAAAATATTTGGAGCATTTCCACCTTCAAATAATTCTTCAGGATATGCAATTTTAATTTGATTACCTTTAATAGAAAAAACCTTTGCACCTAATTTTTGAACATATTTTTTTTCATGAACATCTGTCCATGTTCCAACACTTGATTCAAGCGCTACAGTTGCTGCAGCCTCTCTCATAGAAATTTTATTAGGCTCGACCCTAAACAGGCAAATTAGATCTTTTCCTTTTGGTTTATACTTTAAATTGATAAAATTTCCAGGTTTCATTTTATTTTTCCTCTTTTATAATTTTTTAAAGAATCTTTAACTTTTAAATTTATTCTAAAACAATCGTTATATCCAATCCCAATAACCCTTATTAATCTAAATTTCATGAATTTTTTATGAAGAAAAAGAAAGAAAAAGGATTTTTTCATAATCATTCTAAGAAAATTATTATCACTGGGATCATATTAGGTATTCTAATTTTAGGTTTAATTCTAACTACGCGTTTTAATCTTGTAGGTTTTGCTATTAGAGATATCTCTGATGATGAAGATTTAATCACAAACTCTCAAATACCGTTTGAAGAATCTTCTGGACAAAAATCCCCAGGATTAGAAGAAGTAAATCTTACAACCACTACAACCCCGCTAATAAACTCAACAAATCTAACAACAGTGCCAAAGAAGACGCCATCAGGCGGAGGCGGCGGAGGCGGCGGAGATCCCCCCCCACCACCACCACCACCATGCACCCCCACTTTAACTTGCTTAAATCATTCAGAACAGTGTGGAACAGAATTAACAAATGGATGTGTTAATATTTTAAATTGTACTAATAATTGCAATATTGGATATTTTTGTAATTCTAGTTTTTTCTGCGAAGAGGTTATAACTTGTACAGGAGAGTGTTTAGGCGTACAAATAAATTCATGTCAACAATTAAATCTAACAAACGGCAATTATGTTTTAAATGAAAGCATTATTAACAATACCTTATCTGACAATTGTATTAATATCACTGCAGAGAATATAACCTTAGACTGCCAAGGAAATTACATCCTAAGCGATAAGGCTTATACCGGAATCTATTCTAATTCAAGCAACACCACTATAAAAAATTGCAATATAAGTATGAGTTCAAATACAGGTGGATATGGGATTAAAACAACAGGAGATAATACCAATATAATTAACAATATTTTAAATTTACAATACTCTGGAATTCATTTATCTCTTAATTCAAATAATTTTATAGAAAATAATACAATAAATAATAATAGTAATAATGGAATACAACTAACCTTAAGTTCAAATAATTCTATTGTAAATAATACATTAAATAATGGTTCTTTTCATGGAATTTTAATGACCTTAAATTCTTCTAATAATTTAATCCAAAATAATGATATAACTTTTAATGGATGGTATGGAATTCATTTAGGTTCTGCAAGCTCCTCTGAATTTGATTTTTCAAATTACAATCAAATAATTAATAATAACATAAATCAAAATGGAATTGGAATTTATATAGAAACTTCTAATAATATATTTGAAAATAATTTTATTAATGGAAGCTCAGGCCAATCTACTTCAAGTCACGGCCTTTATGTTTTTGGAAATTATGGAGGGCATAATAATACTATAACAAATAATACTATAACTCATTCCGAAGGGGTAGGACTTAGAATTAGATACTCTCAAAATAATACAATCACAAATAACACTGTTGAGAATAATGAGCGATATGGGATCGAAGTTGGAACCTCAGGATTATATAATACATTATTAAATAATAGAATTTGTTCAAACAGCTTGGCAGATACAGTTTGTAGTTTAGATCAATCAGTTTTTAATTTTAATTATTGTGACTCTGGAACGGTTTGTGGTGGAGCTTGTATTGCCTGTACTTAATCTACATATATTGGTTCTTTGTTTAACCATTTATCTGCAATTAGTATAGCATCTTTAGTATCAACAACTCCATCATTATTAAAATCCCCAGATTCTGGATTAAGATTTCCAGTAGCTAACCAATAACCTGAAATCCTACTAAGATCTTCTAGATTGATTACTTGATCTCTATTTACATCATATTTTCCAAGAGTTTGTTCAGATGGAACAGGCAGAAGATAATTAAAACTATCATCTAAATTATTTAATCTTACAGTTCTACCTTCATAAGATGCAGCACTTGAGACTATTTGCACTATTAATTTTTTCCCACCAACTAAATTATATTCTTCACTTGGAGAAGTAAAAACAATTTCTTCACCTTCTGTTTTAATCCAGTTGGAACCAACACTATTCTCATGATCAGGAAAATATGGAAAAAACTCGTCATATCCTACCATTTCTTCGATACCCTTCGTAGGAATCCTTATCTCATTAATTCCAGATAAGCCGAAAGTAGTATCTTCAATAATATATGTATAAATTTGTTTAGGATTTGCTGGATGAGGTATAGTGTCACTAGGATTAAAAGGTTGAGAATAATAATCCTCATATTCATATTCATAAATATCATGGATATCGCTTGTTACAGATAAGTTTGGATCAATCTCTGGAAGGGTTATAACTTGAAAATCAGGGTATTGAGGATCAGTAGAGTTTCCAAGATCTGCAATCACTAATTTATAATCTTCTGAATCAATTCTCCCATCTACATTAAGATCTCCCCCGTAACATCCACAACCATTTTCCCCTAAATTATCAAGACCACAATAGGAAGTTAACCAATTAGCTGCAAGAATCTCTAAATCCGATAAATCTACATGACAATCCATATTAACATCTGCTTCTAAATAATAGGTCCCAGGATCTCCACAATCAATTGGGATGGGTCTGTCTGTCAGAGAAGAAATCACTAATGCTGGATAAGAATCAGGGTCCTCTGTTTGGACAGATTGCTCTATATACGGTTGAGATGTCTCTGCTTGAGTTGTCTGTACTGGATCTGAAAAAGAATCATTTCTCCAAACAATATCTGCACTTCCATTTGAACGCAACCAAACTTTTGGAGAATATTCCCAAGAAGGATGACTCGCCACATCAAATTCAACTCCAGTTCTAAGATTAATCGCGTTAATGTCTGTCCCTCCATATGAACCGCTATATTCTCCAAACACCACAACAGGACCGTGTCCTTCTCTTCCATGAATATCAATCCAGTCCATCCTATTCCCATTTGTGGGAAATAGTTCCGGAAGATTATATGGATTATCTTCAGGATTGATTATAATTTCCGAACCTTCTCTTTTTAATCTTTTTATTCCAATTCCATTATTGCCTCCATATGTAAAATTTTCAAATGCAACAATTGCCTGTCCTGAATCTTCATCATAATGTACCCTCACCTCTCTATTACAACAAGAAGCATCTTCATTGATTGGAAACTCGGTTCCTGTTACAAGGTTATATCCCCAAGCATTCCAGCAACGGCTTCCAACAGGGTCACTAGAATCTGAAAGTTTACTATAAGTAACCCAATCTCCTGAAATTGAAGGCTCCCATTTATTTTCACTAGAATTACTTATTGGAAAAACCATTTCCCTCATAATTGAATATCTTAAAATTTCAGTCCAATTCTTTCTCCATACAATCTGATCTCCACTTATTTCAGGAAATAGACAATGAGCATCTGTTTCATAAATACAAAACTTATCAACAAAATCAGGTTCAAAAGTATTTGAGTCTACTGTTGCAAGATTTATACTAGACAGGTCTGCAAGATAAATCTGATTAAAATCATTAGAGTCTGTTGCAACATTTAATCTATCGCAATAAACTAAATTATTTTCCCAAATATCAGGGCTATTAGCCCCTCTCGAATTTGTTATTTTTACTTTTTCATTTGTAGGTCTATAGATTGCCCAAATATCCCCGGAGAATCTTGCGTCACTAGGGTCTGAGTCTAAAGGTTGACCCTGAACATAAACTATCCAATCATCTGAAACTGAAGGTTTTCTAGGAAAAGTAAGCCATTTCCAGTAATAATGGTCTCTACCTATATAGCTAGGATCCTCAGGATTCTCAGGACCACTAGTATCTTCAAGAAGATTACTTCCAACTACAAGGGCTGTTGCTGATTGAGGATCTACAAATGCATCTTGAGCAAAATCATAAGCTTCTGCCTTGGGAGCCAACCAAGACCCAAGACTAGCTAAAGCTACAATTCCAGAAATCCCAAAATTAAGTAATTTGTTTTCAAGCATATTTTTAATCTAAAATAATCAAAAAAATAGGCTTTTTAACTTATTATATACTCATTTACACTCTTTTTTATCTTACTTTCCACAACTAGTTTGGTCTCCACATTCCTTATGATATGCCTGACATTCTAAACATTTCCCATGCCTTGAACAATTAGTTTCTAAACAAGGGCAATTAGGATTTTCAATTTGAGCTTCTTCCATAAAATTTTACAAGCATTAGATTATATAAATTTTTTTAAAATAAAAAATAAAAAATAAAAAATTAAATTTAGGATTTACTTATTACAACCGCAATTTCCACCAGCTCTAGCAGCACAAGTTTCTAAACCACAATTCTTATCATTTGTGCAACCATTACCACAACCAGAACAACTATTCTCCTGTACTTCTTCTGTTTCTATTTCTGGTTCATTAGATATAGAACTGCTAGCAAAAACCGCTCCTGTAACCAATAATCCTACAAATGCCATAATTCCTAACATCATCCAAATTTTCATTTTACCTCCTTGTTTGATTTAATTAAAATATTAAAAAAGAAACGACTTTTAAAGATAAGTTTGAAACTAGTTTCATTATCTATTTATTTAAGAACAACCACATTAGTCATCCCTCTTCTTTTTCTCTCAATTATCTGTCTGCCCTCTAATCTATCTAGAGTTCTTGTAACTTTAACTTTAGAAAATCCAGTTTTCTCAACAATATCTGACTGGAATATTGTTCCATCTCCTTCTTCAATTGTTTTAACAATATATTTTTCATCTTTATCTAATTTTGAATAATCTACAGGTTTTCTTTTTATTTCAACTTTTTCTTTAATCTTTTTAACAACTATCCTTTCATGTTCTTTTGAAAATACTAAAAATAAACCAATTACTAATATGATTCCCGCAATAGCTAAGCTAAGATTAGTCTGTAATGAAATTGTATCATACATAGTACATGATTCTCCGTGAGAACAGGTCTTACCAACTATATTTTTTAATCCTAAATTAAATATTAATATAATAATTCCAATTACAATCGCTATTCCAATGATTAAGTAACCAACATTTTTATTTCTCATAATATCTCCTAAAACTTTTCTAGCTTAGATCCCCCCAAACTATCTTTAATAATAAATCCTGCAGCATTAATTTCATCTCTTAATTTGTCTGCCTTAGCCCAGTCTTTGTCTTTTCTTGCTTTTTCTCTTTCTTCAATAACTTCCCTAATTTTATCTGGAACCTCAAAATCTTCTTTTCTTAATAGGTCTAATTCAAACACTTTATCTATTTTTTTTATTGTTGCAACTTTTCCTTTTGCCTTTTCATCTCTTAACATTGTCCATAAAATAGCCAAAGCCTCAGGGCTATTCAGATCATTATTCATTGCTGCTTTAAATTTTTCTAAATATTTTTTATTAATTTTTTCTTTGTCGTTTAAGGTTTCTAAAACTCTATTTCTTAATCTTTCAAAACCTATCCTTGCATTATCCATTGTTGTTTTAGAAAAATCAATCGGCTTCCGGTAATGATTAGAAATAACAAAATATCTAATTACCTCAGGTTTATACTCACTAAGTAAATCCCTTATTGTTCTAAAATTTCCAAGAGATTTACTCATCTTAACCCTATCAACATTAACCATCCCATTATGTACCCAGTAATTAACCATTTTTTTACCATAACCTGCTTCTGACTGAGCTATTTCATCTTCATGGTGAGGGAATATTAAATCTTGTCCACCTCCATGAATATCAAAAGGTAACCCTAAAATAGATTCAGACATAGCACTACATTCAATATGCCATCCAGGTCTCCCTTCTCCCCAAGGAGACTTCCAGGAAGGTTCACCTTCCTTGCTAAATTTCCATAAAACAAAATCTTGCTTATTCCTTTTTTCATCTTTTATTTTAACTCTTTTTCCTGCTTGTAAATTTTCTATATCTTGATGAGAAAGCTTTCCATATTCTTTGAACTTGGAAATATCATAATAAACACCATCCCCTTCAATAACATAAGCATAGTCTTTTTTTTCTAATTTTTTCACTAATTCGATCATCTGTTTAACATATTTTGTAGCAAATGGCTGGACACTTGGTTTTTTAATATTTAATTTATGATAATCTTCCTGATGAGCCTTAAGATTTCTTTTTGTTAAATCTTTTATATCTTCTCCAGATTCATTTGCTTTCTTAATTATTTTATCTTCTATATCTGTGATGTTTGAAACAAACTTAACCTTATATCCTGAAAATTCTAAATATCTCCTTAGCAAATCAAAAGTAATCTGTTGTCTTGCATGTCCTAAGTGAGGCACATCATTTACAGTGGGTCCACAAACATACATTCCAACTTGTTTTGGTTTAATCGATTTAAAAACTTCTTTCTTTCGTGTTAAAGTATTATATAATTTTAAAACCATATAGAATTATAATGAATAGGATATAAAAAGATAATGTTTAAACAATCTCTAAAATTTAAACAATTTCTACAAAAACAGATGCACTCGCATAGGGAGAAACTCCACCATCTTCAAAAACCTTTAGATTGTATTTTACAGTACATGGAGGAGCATTTTCGGGAATAGTAAATAATACATATTCTGGTAGATCTATTCTGTTTCCTCTTGCTAATGAAAAACTACCTGAACCTGCAATTATCCACGATTGAGCCTCAGTATCATCACCAAAGGTACTTCCGCATTGATAATTGAACTCAGGATCTGCAATAACAGCATAAGTATAATCATGACCATCTACATCAATATTTTTAATTGAAAAAGCAAAACCTTCGCTTTTAGCTCCTTGAGAAATAGTTATCCTTCTTGAGGTAGGATAAACAGATATCTTTGAACCTTCATTTGAAAATATCTTTTGAATTTCATTTTTCAAACCAGCATCTGTCGCATCAATTGCAGTTGTTGCAGTACTAAAAATATTTCTTATCAAAACAACTCCAAGAACAAGCATACTCATTGCTAAAACAATTATAACGATAGTTCCAATAGATAATTCCATTGCTGCTTTCTTATTTCTTACCATCTTTTTGTATCATTAAAATGGATTAATAGTTTATAAAGGTTTTCGAAGAAAATATGGGGAAGGAGAGAATCGAACTCTCGACACCTACGTCTTCAGCGTAGTGCTCTCCCACTGAGCTACTCCCCCGTTGCGTTTTTGCCTTATCTTGATGAGGCAACCTGCTGAATTTACATATAAAAATGCTTATTTAAAACTTGCTAAACACAAAGAATACCCTAGAATCACAACTTCTTTGACCTTTCAATAAACTTAATTTCATACTTTTTATTAGCATAAACTTTCTTAATAGCATAATTAATTCCTGTTGCGAGAATAGCTAATCCTACAAAATACCCAATACCTATCTTTGATAATGTCGGCAATTCACTTCTAGTAAAATATCCTAAAAAACCTCCGATAACACCTACACTTGCAAGTATTTGAATAGAACGAATTCCTGTTCCAAGAGCTTTATTTTCTAAGTCTTTAACAACATTAATTGCAGAACTAACATAATCTCTTGTAACTCCCCAAAGTTCCTTTATATAATCTAATGTAGAGAATAAATCTTCAAATCTATATTGGAATAAATTCATTAATTTATCTTCAATTTTAATTGTTTTCGAAATAGAACTTCTAGTTCTCGCATAAGGCCTCATCTGACTGATTCTGTGAGTTATCAAATTGATAGTTTGTTTGTATGCTTCTAGCTTTGAACGATATTGCGTAATTTGATTTCCTTTAATAATTTTCTTTTCTTTAATTTCTGCTATTTCTTCCCAAACACTTCTATGAATATCTAAATATCTTTCTAGCTGGTCTTTAAATTCTCTAAAAAATATCTCATTTTCCATTATCGGAGTAAGGGCAGGTTTTTGACTTGATGAACCAACAATAAAAATATACCAACTAGTTTTATAGACAGTTATATTTTGAGAACTAATCTTACTATAAATTTTTCCAAATTTTCTCTGATCAATTTCATATGTCGAAGGATTTTTATCTATTAATTCAACAACTGTTGCATGAGTTTCTTTAATATTAGCCAATACCTTCGGAGTTGGAACTCCTAATGAAAATAAATAATTAATCGAAGGTAATAACTTTTTATTAAGATAATCTCTTAAACCCTTATTTGCCTTTTCAATATCTTTGGTAACTAGGTGGATAGTATAAAGTCCATCTTCGTAATATCTTATTTCTAATCCAGTTTTAGTGATTGCCTTAATATATTCAAAATGACCCGTTATCCTATTAACAGATTTCAATTCAAGATTTTTATGAAGCTGTTTTAATTTAGATTTAGATAATGATAATTTAGTGTCTGCATTAGTAAAAAAAGCTTGCAATTCACTTAAATGTAATGTAGTTCTTTGATACCAACCACCAACACTAACCTTCACCTCTTTCGATTCCATGTTTAATTAAATAATTAAGAATATATAAATCTATTTTTTCTTTATTTTCTTTATTTTCTTTTTTATTTCTTCAATATCATTTCTGTGTTTTTTTAATTCATATTTTTCAACAACAACCGCAATCCCCATAAATATTATCCCAAAAACCGCCAAATATTTTGAAACATCATTAACCCCAATTATTGCCCCGTTAACTCCAACTGCAGAACCAGTTATTCCAGAATAATTAAATAAAGATATAGCAAGTAAGAAAAATCCTGAGAATCCAAACCCTAAACTTATCACTCTTTTTTCTTCAACCATAAAAAAGAGAATAATGGAGCATATAAAAGTTTTTTGTTTTAGAATTAAATCTTAATCTAGGTCGTTTTTATATAACTCTCAGAAAATAATCCACACCCTAATTTAATAAACTTCCCGTTTACTTTTATTTCAAATAAAACATTGGGGATTTGAATACCCTTACATAAATATTCTGTGGGTGTTATGTTTTCGATTCTATAATCTTTGCCTATTTTTAATCCTTGTTTAGCATACTGTACTTTCATCATTCCTTTCAAGACTGGATTTATTCTAGATGAATCACTACGATTTTCTGGACAAAAAATAATTCGATCTCCAATATTTACTCTTTTAGCAGTTTTTGCTTCTAGATTCATATAAAAGTTATTATAAATTAGGTTATAAGTTTTATTGTATCAAATTTGTGAGTGGGAAATAGGCCACCTTCTGTCAAACATTGTTTCATTACATAAGTAACGACAAACTGTTTGTGCTAACATTCGACTAAGCGGTTTATCTTATGATTCCCTTGCATCAACCAAGATGTTCGTTTCATCAAATCCTTATCTTCGTAGCTTCCTCCAAGAGTTCATTGCTTAGATAAGACTGTGGCGTTTCTGTAACAGAGCTTCATCTCGCGACAATCATCTTTTCAAATGATGGTTTTTAATATCGATGGGCGGACCTTCCTCAGCACAAAAATCAAATAGATTTTTTAGTGTCCCAGAAATTTTTAATTTCTCGGAGAATTAGTGTTTATTTAATTTCAACACTTGTTAATTTAATAACAAATTCCCGTAAGTTAGCTATCCCACTCACATTGGGAGTATACCTTAATACACTCACATAAAATTAAGAAAATAGAGGTATTTAAGGGTTTTGGAAGGGGGTTTTAGAGCTACCGCTACCTTTAAAATTTACAAAAATACAGATAAGAAAAATTCTACAGTTGTCACCATACTTTAACCATTTTTAGAAAATGATTTCAACAAATTTAGTTTTGTTAATATGATTACAAAAATACAGATAAGAAGA
>Ga0075122_10000200_pt1 | contig 49579 bp, 50 predicted proteins | sample AntAceMetag02UKB_FD_69790 | JGI IMG/M metagenome (GOLD analysis project Ga0075122, IMG submission 69790) | Saline lake microbial communities from Ace Lake, Antarctica - Antarctic Ace Lake Metagenome 02UKB | ecosystem: Environmental > Aquatic > Non-marine Saline and Alkaline > Saline | place... | reverse complement strand
TCTAAGGAAAGTTCGTTTATTAGCCAAAGACGACCAGTATTGGGATTAAATTCAATTTTGATGTTGCCACGAAATTCATTATCATTAACATTTTGACCCCAAAAAGGACCATTAGTCCAATTATTAATTTCAAATACATTATTATCATCTGATGATAATTTTATATAAGAGTCAGTCATTAGTATTCTTTTTCCGTCGCTGTCGTTTAAAAAATAATAACCGGTATCGTAGTTATAATTTACCTCTATAATCTCCCCAGATGTATTACGAACCAAAAGTTTGTTGTTTTTGTCGTAAATATTATAAAGATTTTGGTTAGAGCTAGAAATTCTAAAAGGTAAATAATCATTTTTTTCATCTGAATCTACAAAAAGAAGTCCAACGCGTATGTTGGGGCCATCGGGAAGTTGATTCCAGCGAAACTGATTCTCAATATTTATTGTGGCGGGGATAGTTTGCCAAAATAATTCTTCGGGCATTGGGATAGGTTCCGGTTCTGGAATAGGTTCTGGTTCTGGAATAGGTTCTGGTTCACTGATTTCTTCAGTTTTACTTAAAACCTTTATCGCTATTTCTATCTCTCCTCCTGAAATAATATTTGAGCCGGCAAATAGATTAAATTTTTCCCATTTTATTCCGGGTTCAGTGGGCGCATTAATTCTAAACCTAAAGAGCGCTTCGCCTCCCGGTTCAATTGTTAAGACAGGATTAACACGATTAGGTGTATAACTATTATACCAAGTAGAATAGCTAAATTTACTTTTCATTCCATTTAAAGTTCTTAGTGTTACAGCTTGGTTACCGTCTCCTCTCCAATATTGTGAACCAATATTCTTGAATTTGACCCAAAATTCCAAGGATTGACCTGGATAGAGTTCTGGCAAAGAAACATGACTTTGTTCTAATCTTTGTGCTTGATATACATTTTCAGCGCGAACTGTTAACGGAAACAACAATAATATCAAGATTAGACCAAGTCCTATTTTTAGTATAGTAAATTTCCGCATATTCTAACTTTAACTAAAATTAAATTAGAAGTCAATATCTTGATACTCTTTTGTTTTCTTGATATTATAAAATTATGTTTTTAGTGCAAAAAATTGGACGAAATACTATTATTCATTTTCTCAGCAAGATTATTAGTCTCTTTTTAAATGTTTTTGTTTTTGCATTGATCGCGCGTTATTTGGGCGCAACTGGTTTTGGGGAATTCACAATTGTTATTGCTTATCTTCAGGCTTTTGCAATTTTTGCAGATTTAGGATTGTATATGACTTTTATTCAGATGCTTTCTTTGCCTAATGCCAATGAAGAAAAAATTACCAGCAATTTTTTTACCATTCGTTTGTTTTCTAGTATTTTTCTTTTATCTCTTGCCCCTATAATATGTCTATTAATTCCTCAATATTCTCAAATTGTTAAATTAGGTATTGCTATTACTTCGATTTCTTTCCTTTTTGGTTCTTTAACGCAACTTTTAACTGGTTTTTTCCAGAAAAAAATGGAGATGTTAAAAGTTGTAATTGCGGAGATAATAAGTAAATTAACTTTTGTTGGTTTAATGTGTTTTGTTGTTTATTCAGATATTGGTTTTTTGAGTATTTTAGGTGTAGTTGTTGTCGGTGGATTCATAAATTTTATTTTACTTTATTTATTCTCGCGTAAATTTGTTAAGATCTCTTTGCGTTTTAATAAAACGATTTGGCGTAATGCGATTAAAAAAACATGGCCAATTGGACTATCAATTATTTTAACTACAATTTATTTTAAGGGAGATACTATCATTCTTTCTTTATTTAAGTCATCTCAAGAGGTGGGAATCTATGGAGCTGCTTATCGGATATTAGAGGCCCTAATTATGTTCCCACCTATTTTCATGGGCTTGATTCTACCACACTTAACTTTGTCTTGGGCAAATAAAGATATTTTTTCTTTTAAGCTAATTTTTCAAAAATCATTTGATTTTTTTACTATTATAACTATACCATTAATTATTGGTACTTTATTTTTAGCCAAACCTTTAATGATTTTTATCGCTGGTTCAGAATTTGCTATTTCTTCAGGACCACTTAAGATCTTAATTTTTGCAACAACACTGATATTTTTTGGGAGTTTGGTCAGCCATATAATTATTGCTATGAATAAACAACGCACTATGCTTTGGTTTTATTGTTTAGCGGCCTTGATAGCTTTGGTTGGATATCTAATATTAATTCCACGATATTCTTATTATGGAGCAGCATATATGACCATTGTTGCTGAATCTATAATCACAATTTCGGGTTTTATGGTAATTAAGAGAACTAGTAATTTTTTCCCTTCTTTAAAAATTTTTAAGTCAGTAATTTTCTCTAGCTCTTTAATGGGATTTGTTTTATTTATTTTTAGTCAAGTCAATCTATTCCTATTAGCCCTTTTAGCAATTATTGTCTATTTCTTGTCCTTATATTTGTCGGGAGGGATAGATAAAAAAATAATCAGAGATATAATTAAAAAAGTTTAATATGATTTATTCTATTATATTTTTCTCCCTATTCTTTGTTTGGTTAAGTTGGAATTGTCAGAAATGGTCATTATTTTTGATTTTAGCACTTTTGCCAGCTTATCAGATTAGATTTCAAATTTTTGGAATCCCTTTGACTTTTTTAGAAGTTTTAATTTTAATTTCATTTGGTATTTGGCTAATTAAGAAGGTGACACATAAACAATGTCCTGTTTTTAATTACAAAAAATTAAAAATATGGACTTGGCTAACTTTAGTATGGCTTTTAATCTCAATAGTAGCGATATTTATATCTTCTGACTTGCGTGCTGGGGCTGGTATTTGGAAAGCTTATTTTTTGGAACCAATATTATTTCTTGTTGTGTTTTTAGATGTAGTAAAGAATAGAAAAGACTTAAAATTGGTAATTGGATTTTTGCTTTTTTCAGGTTTCTTAGTTTCTCTCTATGCTTTTTATCAAAAAATTATTGGTCAGGGAGTCTGGAGTACTGAAATTTGGGGGCAACCAAAAATTTTAAGAGTAACGGGAACTTTTCCTCATCCTAATTTTTTAGGTCTATATTTGGGACCCTTGTTTATACTGGGATTAGGATATATATTTTTAAATTTTAAAAAAAATATTTTATCTATTGTTAAAATTTCGGTATTTTTAATATTATTTTTAGGTTCTCTTATTTTCGCTAAATCTGAAGGGGCAATAATAGCTATCTTTATTGCCTTGTTCTTTTGTGCTATGCTTTATAAACCGATCAGAAAATGGTTTTTAATTTCAATTTTAATTTTTGTCTTAATTTTATTATCTTTCCCCTTTTCTCGTGGTTATTTAACAGAGAAAATATTTTTTCAGGATCTTTCTGGACGTTTGAGGGTTAATATTTGGAAGGGCGCCTCAGAAATATTAAAAGAAAAATTTATTTTGGGAACAGGGTTAAACGGGTATCGTGTTTTAGCGCCTCAATACCAAGAACGTTATTACGATCAAGATACCCAAGAATTAATTTCTGTTGAGACTCATCCTTATCCTCACAATTTATTTTTAACAATTTGGCTGGAATTAGGGCTATTGGGTTTGGTTATCTTTTTTTTGATTCTTTTTCAATTTTTTAGACAAGGTTTTAAATTTTTCAAAGAAGAACCAATTTTAATTGGTTCAATTATGGGGGCAATGGTCATTATTTTAGTTCACGGATTAGTTGATACTCCATATTTTAAAAATGATTTAGCAATCTTATTTTGGGTAATTATAGGAGCGATAATAGTTGTTTCAAGGAGAGGTGGCCGAGTGGACGAAGGCGCGACTCTCGAAAAGTCGTAAAGCAGAAATGCTTTCGAGGGTTCGAATCCCTCCCTCTCCGCCAATTTTTATTTCTTGGATTTTGTTTTCACCAATAATTTTTTAAAAGAAAGACTAGAATTACAGAATAAAGATAGTATATCGTCGACCATAAGGAGCTAAAACAAATAAAAATTAGATAATAATATGAAGACTATAATAATTTATACATCTGTCCATCACGGAAACACTAAAAAAGTGGCAGACGTAATGGCAAAAGTTTTGCATGCAAAATTAATTGATTCTAATAAGGTTAATGTGGACGAATTATCTAATTATGATTTAATCGGTTTTGGTTCTGGAATTTTTATGTTGAAACATCATAAAAAACTATTTGAAGTTGTTTGCGGATTGCCAATATTGGAAAATAAAAAAGCATTTGTTTTCTCAACAAGCGGGATGAAACATGGTGTTAGATTCCATAAACCGCTCAAAAGGCAATTGGCAACAAAAGGTTTTAACATTATTAAAGAATTTTCTTGTCTTGGTTTTGATACTTTTAGTTTGTGGAAATTATTTGGTGGATTGAACAAAAATAGACCTAACAAAAAAGATTTGGGAATGGCAAGTGATTTTGCGCAAGAATTAGGTAAGAATTTATCAATATCAAAAAAGTATAATAATATTCAGGGCCTATAGTACAGTGGTAGTACATCGCATTCGCATTGCGGAGACAGCAGTTCGATTCTGCTTAGGTCCACCAACTTATTTGGTTTTGTAAGTTTGACATTATTTTAAATAATGTTAATATATAATTTATAAAGGTTAATAATAAATAAATATAAGTAATATATGCATTTTGTTCCCACGGTAATTGAAAAGTCTATACACGGAGAAAGGGCTTATGACATATATTCTCGGCTTTTGAGAGAAAGGATTATTTTTTTGGGAGACACTATAACTGATAGTGTTGCTAATACAGTTATTGCCCAACTTCTATTTCTTGAAAGTGAAGACAAAAGCAAAGATATTAAACTTTACGTTAATACTCTAGGGGGCTCAGTAACAGCTGGATTGGCGATTTATGACACTATGCAGTATGTTGGTCCGGCGGTGAGTACGATCTGTGTTGGTATCGCCGCTTCTATGGGAGCAGTTCTATTAGCAGCTGGCGCAAAGGGGAAAAGATTTACTTTACCTAATTCAGAGATAATGTTGCATCAGGTTATGGGGGGAGCTGAAGGACCAGCGGCAGATATTAAAATCAGAACCGAACATATTCTACGAGTTAGAGATCGGATTAATAAAATTTTATCTAAACATACTAAACAAGCTCTAGATAAAATTGAGAAAGACACAGATCGTGATTTTTTTATGACCGCCAAAGAAGCAGAGAAATACGGACTGATTGATAAAATTATCAAAAAATAGATCTATCCCGGAGTAAATTTAATTGTTTAATGCTTTTTCTTGAAAGCCGAGTATTTGGTACTCGGTTTTGTTAATTATTTTATTAAATAAACTATGAATTATATAGAAATTTTTATTTCCTTATTAGTGGGACTCATGATTGGCTGGTTAGCGCGACAAAAAATGGCGGCTTATTTAATTCAGTCAGCGGAAACTAGAGCTAAAGATATTATTTCTAAGGCTAAAATAAAACAACAAGAGGTTTCTTTAAAGACAAAAGAAGATGCTTTAAAAATTATTGATAAGGCTAAAAAAGATGAGGATGTTCGTCGTCAAGAGTTGAAAAAAGCAGAAGACAAGATAGGAGAAAGACAAAATCTCTTTGATAAAAAAATATTAGAACTAGAGGAAAATCGTAGGACTTTATTAGAAGAAAGAAATAATATTGAAGACGCTAAAGATAAAATTCGTCAAATTTATGAAAAGGCACGAACTAAATTAGAAGAAATTTCTAATCTAACTACAGAAGAAGCTAAAAAACTTTTACTTGAGAATATAGAGCAAAAGATGAAAGATGATATTTTGAAAAGAATTAAAAAGTTAGAGGATTATGGCACAGAAGAAATTGAGAAGAAGGCTAAAAATTTAATTATAAGCGTTATTGAGCGTTGTGCGGCTGCACATACATCAGAGAATACTACATCCTCAGTATCTTTACCCTCTGACGAAGTTAAGGGACGTATTATCGGTCGTGAGGGTCGTAACATTAGAGTAATTGAACAACTTACTGGTGTGGAAATCATTGTTGATGATACTCCTGACATAGTCTTTGTCTCTGCATTTAACCCTATTAGGCGCCAGTTGGCTAAATTAACTTTGGATAAATTAATCTTAGACGGACGTATTCAGCCAGCAAGGATAGAGAGAATTGTTCAAGAAACAAAGAAAGAGTTAGCGCGTGACATCAGAAAAGCGGGAGAGGATGCGGTTTATCAGGTGGGGGTTGCTGTGCTAGACCCTAAAATAGTTCAATTATTGGGACGGTTAAAATATAGAACCAGTTATGGTCAAAATGTTTTACAGCATTCAATTGAAGTAGCGAATTTATCAGCTATGTTGGCAGAAGAATTGGGAGCTAACGTATTTGTTTGCCGTAAGGCTGGTTTATTACACGACATTGGCAAGGCTATGGATTTTGAGATTCAAGGGACTCATCCAGAGATTGGGAAAGATATAGGAGAGAAATATGGTCTTTCTCCAGAGGTGATAATTCCTATTGCTACGCATCATGATGATCATCCCCCTACGTTAGAGGCTATTATTGTCAAGGTTGCTGATGCTATTTCTAGTGCTCGTCCAGGTGCGAGAAAAGGAACTTACCAGGAATATATTAAACGTCTAGAGGAGTTAGAAGGTATCGCCAAAAAATTTGAGGGAGTTGAACGGGTTTATGCAATTCAGGCTGGTCGAGAATTAAGAATTTTTGTGTCACCAGGGAGAATAGACGATTTAGCCGCGAGTAAATTAGCGCGTAAAATAGCTGACCGAATAGAAGAAGAATTAAAATATCCAGGAGAAATTAAAGTAACGGTTATTAGAGAAAGTAGGATCAGCGAATATGCAAGATAAATTCTGAAGTATAAGCCACAATAACGCGCAAGAAACGATAATAACCATTCCTATCTACGCTCGCCAGAACCTTATTATTTGTTATACCACCTCGTTTTAACAATCAACAATTAGTTGAGTATTGTCTAACAAGAAAAATTATTATATACTAATTACTATGCCAAAAAGAACCTACCAACCTAAAAAAAGAAAAAGGGCTCGCAAACATGGTTTTCTCAAAAGGATGAGAACTACTGCTGGACGTAATATTATTAAAAGAAGAAGAGCTAAGGGTCGTCAGAAATTGACCGTATAATTTTTTAGCTATGCTTCCCAAGAAGTATCGTTTAGTCAAAAATAAAGATTTTGCCAGAGTAGCTCATTATGGTCGAAAATCTTATATTCCAGAATTGAGTTTAAAATGGATAAAAAATAACCAATCTTATTCACGCTGGGGCATAATCGTTTCTTTGAAGGTTGACAAAAAAGCAGTTGTCCGCAACAAGATAAAGAGACGTTTAAGGGCACTCTTAAGAGAAAATATTAGTTCTTTGGCTTCTGGGTGGGACGTTATTATTATAACCAAGGACCGAATTAAAGAATTGGATTATACTCAGCTTCAAGATGTATTTTTAAAAATTTTAAGAAAATGTAATCTAATAATTTATTAGAAATGAGTAATTCTTTAATTTTCCCTAAATTATTAATTTTAAAGTTGATTCGTTTTTATCAGAAAACATTTTCTCCTGATCATGGACCCTTCTCTTTAATACATCCTTGGACAGGTGTTTGTAAATTTCGTCCTACTTGTTCGGAATATGCATATCGTGCTATTGATAAATACGGTGTAATTAAGGGCTCACTAAAAGCTATCTGGAGAATTCTCCGTTGTAATCCTTGGTCTCGTGGTGGTTGGGATGAACCTTAAATATGAGAACCATTTAAAGTCGATATGTCCCCATGACAGGGGGTGGGTATAGAAACAATTTAGTAGCCCAGTTGATAATTTAATACATTTAGGTTTGGAGGTTTTATTACATATTCTAACGAGATGTTATGATTGAATTTTTTAAGATAATTCTTTATATCCCATTTTTAAATCTCTTGGTTTTTTTCTACAATGTAGTCCCTGGACATGATCTTGGTGTTTCAATTATTCTTTTAACCCTTAGTATTAAATTATTGCTTTTACCACTCTCAATGAAAGCTGTGAAGGGGCAAAAAGAACTAAAAGAACTACAGCCGAAGCTAGAAGAGATAAAGAAAAAGTATGCTAAGGATAAAGAAAGCCAGACGAAGGCTATAATGAATTTGTATAAAGAAAACAAAGTAAATCCTTTTTCTTCTTGTCTACCCCTATTAATTCAACTTCCTGTTTTAATTGCTGTTTTCCAGGTTTTTAAAGCTGGTCTAATAGATGTCAATTTGCCAATTTATTCATTTATTCATAACCCGGGGGCGCTTAATACCTTGGGTTTCGGTTTTTTGATTCTAAGCGCACCAAATATTTTTTTGGCGATAATAACTGGGATAGGACAATATATTCAAGCTAGTATGTTGTCAAGTAATCGTCTACCCAAATCTGCAACGAATAAGGAGGGAGCTAAAGACGAGAGCATGATGACAAACATGAATAAGCAAATGAAATTTATGATGCCAGTGATGACTATTGTTATAGGGAGCACTCTTCCAAGTGGTTTAATGATTTATTGGTTTATAGGTATTATTTTTACCATTTTAGAACAAAAAATTATATTTAGAAGAAAGTAAATCGGTTTATATCTAATTTTATGTTTGTGTTATTCAATGTTATAAAATCTTCGTTTATTGATACTTTGTCGAATATTTTTTATTTTCCCATTTGGTGGTATGGACATGGAGTTAAAAAAAGATTTTTAGTTTTTGGGAAGCAGATTAAAAAATTGTCCAAAACTTTGGCTCTGAAAATTATGTTTGCTAATTATTTTAAACCAATGTTTGGGGAATATTCTCGACAGGGTAGAATAATTAGCTTTTTCATGAGGACGATCCTTCTACTTTGGAGGCTCCTTTTATTTTTGATAAGTTTTTTATCCTTGTTATTTTTATTTTTAGCTTGGATTATTTTGCCAATTCTGGCGATTTGGCGAATAATTGTTGAATTGACATGATTATAATTAAAAATTGAAAAACTTTATGCAATTTATTATTTGTCCAGAATGTAATGGCCATGGATTCCGTGGCTCAAAGAAATGTCCGGTTTGTTCTGGTGAGGGCGTTTATCTTTGTTTTGGTGGATATGCTTTATTTTTTGGCAAATTTTTTAATTCGCATGAAAAAATTGAGACTATAGTGAATTCTTTTTTAAGGATTATACTTAGAATAGTTTCTTTTTTATTTGTTCTATGGGGAATTGCTTGTTTACTAAAAATAGCTGCTGATTTATTGAAGTTCTCTTATCCTTTATTTTTGATTCAGTTTTTACCTTTAAATTTATGGTTGGTTTTTTGGTTGGCAGTGTTGGTGGGTTGTTATTTAGTTTATTCTATAGAAAATGGGAGGGAAAAGAAAATAAAAATTTACCCAAAATCCAAAATTTTTCAACCTAAGGAAATACTTAATTTTACTGATATAAAAGAATTATCTACCAAATATAAAATTGAAGTGTTCTCTTCTTTGTCAAAATCGAGCTCTTCTCTTATTCTAAGAGCTTGGGTTTTAGCCCGTAAGAACAAAAATTCTAGGATACTTCCGATTCATATTCTGGAAGCCGCTTTAAAAGATTCAGACGTTAATCTAGTTTTAGCACGTTTAGGATTGAAATTAGATGCCCTGCAGGGCAAAATAAAAAATTCATTGGTTATTTTAAACAAATCTGACAACAGAAAAAAAACAACTGAAATTGTTTGTAGCCTAACTAGTAAGAAAATAATGTTATTGGCATACATGTTAGCAGGGGAAAAAAGATCTTTAGATATATCACCTCTAGAAATTTTAGAATCTTTAGTTGTTAACGATGATTTAGTTAGAGAAATATTTTATGATTTAGAAATAGATGTCTATCAAATAAAAAATGTTTGTTTGTGGATAAATCTTTACAATGAATTTAGGTCTCGTCAACATTATTTTTTACAACGTTCGCGTTTCAAACCAAAGGGAGCGATTAATAAAGCATATACAGCTATAGCTACGCCTAATCTTGATTTGTATGGCCATGATTTAACACAATTAGCTCGTAGTAATTATTTGCAATTTTGTGTAAATCGTCAAAAAGAGAAAGAGGATATCTTTAGAATTTTTAGTACAGAACGTCAAAGTATTATTTTAATAGGACAACCTGGTGTTGGGAAGTCAACGTTAGTGGGCGGTATTGCTCGTAGAATGGTAACAGAGGACGTCCCTGAGATTTTAAAAGATAAAAGGTTGGTGAGCTTAAGCTTAGCAAATTTAATTGCTGGAGCTTCAAGACCCGGAGACATAGAAGCTAGACTGCAAGTTATTATTAACGAAGTATCTGTTTCCGGCAATATAGTTCTTTTTATTAAAGATATTCATAATATGATAGGGATGAAAACAACTCAAGGGGAATTAGATGTTTCCGAAATTTTAGCTAACACCCTTAAATCAAAATCTTTCTTACTTATAGCTACCTCTATACCAAAAGAATATCATCGTTTGATAGAGGGCCAGGCATTGGGGGAGGCCCTGCAAAAAATAGAAATAGAAGAACCTAACAAGAATGTTAATATTCAAATTCTAGAAGCACATGCAGCTTTTGTTGAAAGTAAAGAACAGGTTTATTTTTCTTATCGAGCGTTAGAACGAATTATTGATTTATCAAAACGTTATATTTATGATCGTTTTTTTCCAGAGAAAGCTGTCAATCTTTTGAAAGAGGTAGCGGTGATGGTTAAGCGTTCTCGGGGTAAGAAAAATGTTGTTTACCCTGAAGATGTAGCTCAATTAGTTGCTCGGAAAGTCAAGATTCCGGTAACTAAGGTTACTCAAGAGGAGTCAAAAAATCTTTTAGGGTTAGAAGATAGAATTCATCAACGTTTAATTAATCAGAATGAGGCTGTGAGCGCGGTTTCTGCTGCTTTGCGTAGGTCTAGGGCAGAATTAAGAAATAAAAAGAGGCCGATCGTTAATTTACTTTTTTTGGGACCTACTGGAGTTGGAAAAACTGAGTTAGCTAAAACGGTAGCAGAAGTTTATTTCGGTGACGAGGATAAAATGATTAGAATTGATATGAGCGAATACCAAAATAGTTCTAGTATAGATCGTTTATTGGGGGTTTCTAGCGAAAATAAGGGAGGTTATTTAACAGAGGCTGTTCGTCGAAATCCATATTCTCTTTTATTGCTTGACGAAATAGAAAAAGCTAGTCCAGATATTTTAAACATCTTTTTACAGGTTATGGAAGATGGTCGGCTTACAGATGCTTTGGGCAGAACCATAGATTTTACTAATGTTATTTTAATAGGAACATCTAACGCAGGCACAGAATTTATTCAAGATGGATTAAAAAAAGATATGTCTACAGAAGACATAAAAGAAATTTTATTGCAGGAAAAATTAAAGCCTTATTTTCGTCCAGAATTTCTTAACCGTTTTGACGGATTGATTGTTTTTAAAACTTTAGGGAAGATTGAGATACAGAAAATTGCTAAATTATTATTAAATAAATTAAGCAAACAGTTAGAAGCCAAAGGAATTACTTTTCACGCTACAGAAGAAGCTATAGAAGAATTAGCCGAAGCTGGATTTGATCCTGCTTTTGGTGCCAGACCCTTACGTCGTGCTATTCAAGATAGGGTAAAAAATCTTTTAGCTGATTTTCTTTTAACGGGCAAAGTGGGTCGTCGAGATGTGGTTTTTTTAGAAAAGGGGGGTAACCTTAGAATTGAGAAGGCAGTCAAAATTTAACTTGCTTAATTATTCTATTTATTTATAATGAGGGTATATTAATTTTATAACTATTATTAACATTAAAGTATGGAGAAAATAGCAGTAATTAAAACTGGAGGAAAACAGTACTTGGTTCAAGAGGGAGATATTTTATCTATTGAAAAGATTGATGGTCAAGTTGGAGATAAAATTTCCATTAAAGATATCTTGTTGTTCACAGATTTTAAACAAAAAAAAACGGCAATTGGTCAGCCTATTCTTAAGATTGATGTTGAAGCAGAAATTATTTCTCAATTTAAAGGAGATAAAATTAGCGTTGTTAAATATAAGCCCAAGACCCGTTACTACAAGAAACAAGGTCACAGGCAGTTACATACGAAAATTAAAATTATTAAAATTTTAGAAGAAAAAGTTTTAGAAATAAAAAAGGAAAGAGAGGATGTAGCTCTAAAAAAGAGATAATCTTTTTTATTTTTGCTCAGAAGATAAAATTTTAAGTGCTCTTTTTATTTTTTCTTCTACTTTTAAATTTTGAGAGTGTGATATTTGTTGAATAGCTTCTCGGGCATGTTGGATTGAATATCCCATACTTAGTAAAGCATCAATTGCTAGGGCGTCATTTTTAACATCAAAACAAGGATGCAAATTTTTTCCAACAGTTTCTTTAAGCTCTAGTATAATTCTCTCGGCTGTTTTTTTACCAATACCCGAAACCTTAGTAAGATCTTTAATCTCTTTGTTGACAATGGCATTTTGTAGCTTTTCTAGACTAATCAAGGAGAGGACATTTAGTGCCGATTTAGGCCCAATACCAGAAATAGATATCAAACGTTTAAAATATTCCATTTCAGGCTGAGTTGCCAACCCATATAAGCTCAAGGAATCATCCTTTATTTGGAGTTTGGTAAAAAGTTTTATATTTTGTCCAACTTTAACCTTAGCTAACAAAGGTTTGATAATAAATATTTTATACCCTAAACCATTAATTACTATTTGAATAGATTCTTGATTTTTATTACAAATTGTACCCTGGATAGAAGAAATCATAATTTTTATTCTAAAGACTTTATTTAATTTGACAAGATGGCGAAAATCTGTTATGATATTTATATCTAATTAATGGATGGGATTAAAGAATTATCTATGATATTCAATATGGAAAATGTCTCTACAATGGAGACACACGAAAAGATGTTGAGTGGGGGGATGCGATCAATTATTGAAAAAATCCAAAAAACAAAAAGTGGTGGTTCTTCGGTTTTAGAAAAAGAAACATATCATAAAGGGAATAATGAAGAAGAAAAGATTTTAAAAGTTGTCGAGAATGGTAGCCCGCAACTCAAAATAATTAAGACTAGTAAGCTTTTATGTGAAATGGTGGTCGAGAATCCTGAAAAAATAGCAGCTTAATATGTGTTCATGTCAAAGATATTAGAAAAATTAGGAGAGATTATTGGTTCTTCAACAATCTCTGCTACCGACCAAAATGATTTATTAGTTTTTTTGCCGATTTTGCCAGAGCAGGCGCTAGAAGAACTTTTGAATATTTTTGCAAAAAATCCGAAATTTATCAAAGATTTTAACGAGAACTTTAAAGCCAGAATGAATGCTTTGGCTGATGGACAAAATAAATGGGATGATCTAATTGCCCAAGAAGAAAAAATGTTAGACAACGAAGAAAGTGAAGAATTATTTTAAAATAAATAGTTATTAATTATATATGCCAATCAAAAAATCTGCATTTAAGGCAATTCGTCAATCCAAAAAACGTGAGATTTATAACCAAGGCGTTAAATCCAATATTAGCTGGCTTAAACGTCAGTTTTTAAAAGCAATAAGCAAAAAAGACAAAAAAGTTGCTACTGATTTTTATTTAAAGTTACAGAAATTTTTAGATAAAGCTGCCCAAAAAAAAGTTATCAAGAAAAACACCGTTAGTCGTAATAAGTCGCGTTTATTTAAGAGGTTGCATTCTTTAAAATAATCTTTTTATACTTTTAATTTTTTAAAACCAATAAGTTCAAGAGAATCTCGGCGTTAATTTGTCGAGTTTTTTTTAGAATATCTATTTTCAATAATTCTTGATAAATCTTTTTTAATTCTTTGGTTTCGTAATTTTTTTGTTGCTCGAAGGCTTTTCTACAAACATATGGGTGCAATGATAACTCTTTAGATAATTGTTGAAGTGATATGTATCCTGATTTTTCTTTTACGTATGATTTTACGCGTATAATAGTTTTATACTGATAATTAAGCATAGATATGATATAGTCGGTGGTTATTCCGGCTCCTATTTGTTTTAAAAGTAATTGGCTGGCCAATTTTTTGTTTTTTATCCCAAAGGCACTAATAAGATTCCAGATATTTTGTTCAATTGTGGGTTGGATTAGATCCTTAATATCCTTAAGGCAAATCTGGTTTTTTGTAGGGAAAGCAGTTAATTTACTTAATTCGTTTTTAATATTCCAAAGATCATTACCTAAGGCATCAATTATATAACTAATGGCCTGATTTTCTATAGTTAGATTGTTTTGTTTAATGAATTTTTCAATCCAGACTTTAATTTTGTTTTTAGTTAACGGTCGAAACTCAGGGTAAAATTTTTCTTTTTTTAATATGGTAAATAATCTTTTTTGAGCATTACTTAATTTTTTTTCTTCTATCTCTTCTTCTCTAAAAATAAGGATATTGTTTTTGTCTTCTTGAATATTTTTAATTATATCTATTATTTCTTTAATAAGTTTATCTCCAGAAATAGTCGCTTTTCCACTTAATATATTTTCTACAATAACCATTCTTTTTTTTGAAAAAAGCCCACTACTTAAAATAGCTTGACGAAATTTCTCAATTTTTAATCTAGAAGCAGATAATGTCGATATGTTCAAATCACTTTGTAGTCTTTCAGAAATAAACTTTTTCTTCAGTAATAATAATTGAGTATAAGAGCTATAACTATCTGCTCCGTATAGAAATATTATCATACATTTTAAAATAATTTAGTTTGTTTTTTCTTGGCGATCAGAATTTTTAATTTTTCAGATAAGCTTTTGAGCCCTAATTTTTCAAAAACTTTTAAAACTTTTTCTGTGTCAGTTTTTAAAACACGACAATTTTGCAGAACTGATATATTTATTCCTGGAGCTTTGTCTATTATAGTCACTAAAGTTTTGTTTAAAAAAACTTTTTCCTTGTTTTGGATAAGATTTTGAGTCAAAGACTCTTTAATTAAATTATCTGGCTGACTAGAAAGGGGTTTTTCTAAATATTGGTAAATACCTTTTATACTCCCGAATTCTTGAATTAGTTTAGATGCTGTTTTGATTCCTACGTTTGATAAACCCGAAATATTATCTGAAGGATCACCTACTAAAGCCTTAAGGTCAATTATTTGTTTTGGGGAGACACCAAAACGTTCAATAACTTCTGAAGGTTTATAAATTCTATTTTGGGTTAAACCCTGTTGCAAGAAATAAACTTCTGTTTTTTCATCTACCAGTTGTAATAAATCTAAATCGCCAGTGATGATCCTGGCGTTTAAATTATTGATTTCTTTTTTAATATTATTTAGTGCCCCTATTAAATCGTCGGCCTCTAATCCATTTTGGCTGAATGATTTTATATTAAAACTTTCTAAGATTGATTTTGCTAAAGGGATTTGTTTATAAAATTCAGGTGGTTGGGGTGTTCTATTCGCTTTATATTCCTTATATTTCTTATGTCTAAAAGTGGGAGCTTTAGTATCAAAAGCAACAGCTAAATAATCTGGTTTATCTTTGTCTAGTATTCTTAGGACAAGAGAGGTAAAACCATAAACTGCGTTAATTGTTTGTCCTTGAGAATTTTTTAGTTTAGGTAAAGCATGCCAAGCACGATGAAGGACGGCAGAAGCATCAATGATAATCAATTTTTCCATAATTAAATTATCTTATTTTTTTTACGATAATATTTAATTTTAAGGTTCCTGGACAAAGCAAAAGGCTTTTGTAATAATTTTGAAAAATTGGAAAAGGCCAGGACGGGAGTCGAACCCGTGTATATCGGTTTTGCAAACCGATGCCTTAGCCACTTGGCTACCTGGCCATATTTTTATTTTAGCAAAAAAATACACTTTCGTCCATTACGGATTACTTAATGGGTCAATTTGATATGATATTTTTTTTGGTAAAAACTTTTTTTCTAAATATATTTTTCCAATAGATTTAAAAAGCTTAGATGTCGAATTTTTAAATTTCTGGTTTAATAAAACGGTGAAGATTTGGATAGATATTAATGGAATTTATGGTTATTTAACTGGGCTTCAAAGGATTAACATGGCGTCGCCAAAGGAATAAAAGCGATACTTTTTTTTTATAGCTTCTGCGTAGGCTTGAAATATGAATTCTCGTCCAGCAAAAGCAGAAACAAGCATTAATAATGTTGATTTTGGGAGGTGAAAATTAGTAATTAAGCCATCAATAAATTTGAAATTATATCCAGAATTTACCCCCTTATCATCTTGGTCGTGAGGGTAGATAAAGAGATCAATCCACTTTCCATCCGAGTCTAGTTTTCCGTTAGTATAAGAAAACGCCTCTAAAACCCTACAAGAGGTAGTACCAACAGCTATTATTTTTTTCCCCCCCTTTTTAGCTTTGTTTAATTGTTGAACAATTGTTTTTTCTATCTCCCCCCACTCAGAATGCATTTGATGATTTTCGATATTTTCAGTTCTTACCGGCTGAAAAGTTCCCATGCCAACATGTAAGGTGATAAAATACATGTCTATTCCTACTATTTTTAATCTTTGGATTATTTTCTTCGTGAAATGAAGTCCTGCAGTAGGTGCAGCGACTGACCCAGGTTGCTGGGCGTATATGGTTTGATATTCACGTAAGTTAGATTTTCTTTTAATATAAGGTGGCGTTGGGGTTTCTCCTGCCTTATTTAATTCTTTTAATAAATTTCTTTTTAGTGTGTTAAATCTTATTATCCATGTTTGTTCTGACAATTGTTTCTCAAGGATTCCGAATAATTTTTTGTTAAAATCAATTTTTAAATTTAATTTCCCTTTTCCTTTGAGGATTATTTCCCAGCAATCGTTTTCTAATTGTTTTAGTAATAAAATTTCAACCTTGCCTTTTGTAGGTTTTTCTCCTTTTAAGCGCGCGGGGATTACCTTAGAATTGTTAGCTACTAAGACAGAATTTGGTTCTATATATTTATTGATATTATAAAAATAATCATGAATTATGCTCTTTTTTTCTCGATTTAAAACCATAAGTCTCGAATGATCTCGAGGCCTTATTGGTTTTTGCGCGATTAGGTTTATAGGTAAATGATAGTCAAATTTTTCTAAACTTAACATTTAGATTTTAGTATATTTATTAATAGCTAAAGTACTAGCAATCATAGAAATAATGACAGAGAATGCCAAGAGAGCTATCCAGAATTCTATACTTTGGTTTTGCAGATAAAGAGATAGGTTAAAGTTTATTTGTAAGAAGTTTTCAACTTGAGGTTGGATAAATATAGAAAGTGGCCAGATTATACCAATATTTAAAATCCAAGCTACAAGAGCATAAAGAGAGCCCTCTATTAAGAAGGGTGCTCGAATAAACCATGAGGAGGCTCCAACCAGACGCATTATTCTAATTTCTTTTTGGCGAGAGATAGCTCCTAATTTTATGGCGGTAAAGATAACTAAAATAGTTATTAGGAGAAATAATCCACTTATAAACAAACCAATGTAATAAATTTTTTTATTGAATTTATTAAAGATTTCAATGAGTTTTTCATAATCATAAAAATTTTGATTATGTATTAAATTTTGATATTGTTCACGATTGATGATTTTTATAGTTTCTTGATATTTTATAGGATCTCGGAATTTAATAGAAATTACTGCGCCCAGAGGATTCTCGTTTAGCTCTTCTAATGAATTTAGAATTATAGGATCTTCTTTGTGCTTTTCTTTGAATTGAGCTAAAGACTCTTCCGGGTCCAAACAGTTAATTTCTTTAACCTCACTACAATTTTCTATTTCTAGCTTAAGAGCATTCAATTCATTTTGGTCTATATTGTTTTTAAAATATATTCCTAAATCCATCTTAGTAGCTATATTGTCTAAAGCTTGAGAACCAATAATATTAACACCGTAGAGGAGGGTTAGGGAAAAGAGCATAAGTAGAATAATAATAATACTGGTTAAGGATAGCCAGAAGTTACGAAAAAAGTTCTGAAAAGCTAACTTGATAATTTTCATCTATTTTTTAATAATAATTCCGAGCTCATTTAATTGTTCAGAATTAACTTCACTGGGTGCACTCATTAAAGGGTCTCGAGCGTCAGAGGTTAATGGGAATGCGATTACTTCGCGAATATTTTTTTCATTTAATAATATTGATAAAAAGCGATCTAGCCCTGGGGCGATGCCACCGTGTGGGGGTGTGCCATATTGTAGAGCTTTTAGAAAATGTTCAAATTGTTTCTTTTGTTTTTCCTTAAACCCTATTAGGCTAAATATTTTTTCCTGAATATCTGAACGATGTATCCTCATTGCTCCCCCTCCGATCTCTATTCCATTCAATACCAAATCATGTTGGTAAGATTTAACTTTCCCTGGATCAGAATCAAGTAATGATAAATCTTTTTCTTGGGGGCGCGTAAACATATTATGGGATGGCGCCCATTGATTACTGGTTCCAATAAATTTTTCATTTTCATTAGCTTGGTTAACAAAAAGAGGAAAATTTAAAATCCACGCAAAAGCCAATTCATTAGAGTCTTTCTTGTTTTTTCTTAAATCTGGTTTATCGGTTTTATATTTTTTTATTACATCTTGATAATCTAAGCGAGGCCAAGGGGTTTGCATGATATGTTTTTCGGGGAAAAGCTTGAGTATTACTTGCATAAACATTTCTTCGGTTAATTTTAAAATATTTTCTTGCTCAATAAAAGACATTTCAATATCGATTTGATAGAATTCACCTGGTGATCGGTCTGCACGAGCGTCTTCGTCTCGGAAACATGGAGCAACCTGAAAATATTTTTCTATGCCAGAAATCATTAATAATTGTTTATATTGTTGAGGTGCTTGTGGTAGGGCAAAAAATTTTCCTTTATGAACACGAGAGGGAACTAAATAATCTCGAGCTCCTTCTGGCGTTGATTTAGATAAAATAGGAGTTTGAATTTCTATAAATCCTTTCTCAAACAGGAAATTTCTTACCAAATGCAATACCTCTGATCTTATTATTATATTTTTTTTCATTCGAGCATGTCGTAAGTCTAAATATCTATATTTTAATCGTAATTCTTCATTAGCTTGTTTCTCTTCGCTATTAATTTCAAAAGGAGGTGTTTCAGATTCATTAAGGATAGAAATTTTTTTAGCTAAGATTTCTATGTTTCCCGTAGATATTTCTTTATTGATTTGACTATCTGGTCTTTTATTTACTATTCCTTCAATTTCCAAAACAAATTCATGTCGAATTTTATCTATTATATCTAGAGAAAAGGTATCAATTTCATTGGGAGCTATAATTACCTGGACTAAACCAGATTGATCACGGAGATCAATAAATACGATTTTTCCTAAATTGCGTCTGGAATTGACCCAACCAGAAATTTTAACTATTTTGTTAACTTTATTAATAGTTTCTGTTATTTTAATTCTGTCCATTTTTTGTAAAATTATTTTTTTTATTATCTTCTATGGGGTTAAGCGATTAATAAGCCTAGGGAATGGTATGGTCTCTCTTATATGTTTACGCCCACAAATCCATCCGGTCAACCTTTCTAGCCCATACCCAAAACCTGAATGAGGGACAGAGCCATATTTTCTTAAGTCTAGATACCATTGAAATTCTTTGATGGGAATTTTTTCTTTTATCATTCGTTTTTTTAATATTTCATAGTCATCTTCTCTCTGGGATCCGCCAATTATTTCCCCGTGTCCTTCAGGAGCAATAAGGTCTGACCCTAAAACCAATTTTGGGTTTTTAGGATCTATTTTCATGTAAAAAGCTTTAATATTTTTCGGCCATTTTTCTATAAAGATTGGTGTTTTACTGTTTTGAGTTAATAATGTTTCGTCTTCCGCTCCAAAATCATCTCCTATCTTAATTTTAGAACCCATTTTTTGTATTTTTTTAATTGCCCTTTCATATGTAATTCTTCCAAAAGGGGATTTAATATTTTTTAATTTATCTATATCTCTTTCTAGTATTATTAGCTCTTCTTTACAGTTTTTAAGAACATAATCAATGATATATAAAATTAATTGTTCTTGTGTTTCCATATTTTCATCGTGTTCCACAAATGCCATTTCTGCGTCCATCATCCAAAATTCAGTTAAATGTCTGCGAGTTTTAGATTTTTCTGCCCTAAAGGTTGGCCCAAAGTCAAACACTTTATTATGAGATGCAATTCCCGCCTCTATATAAAGTTGTCCTGATTGAGATAAATATGCTTTGCCTAGATGGAAGTATTTCAATTCAAATAATGTGGTTGTATCTTCGCAGGACGTAGGGGTTAGAATAGGGGCGTCAATTTTAATGAAATCATTTTGCCAAAGAAAACCATAAGTGGCTTTTATTATTTCATTTCTTATTTTTTGGATTGCCCATTGTTTCTTCTCCCTTAACCAAAGGTGACGATGGTCTAACAGAAAGTCGGGGCCATGCTCTTTTTTACCAATAGGATATTTGTCAGCTATTTGATAGATGGCCAAATCGTTTATTTGTATCTCAAAAATGTCTTTTTTTTGAGGATGCTTTTTGACAGTTCCCTTAACCTCTAGAGAACTTTCTTGATTAATCTTTTGGGCTTGTTTCCACTGAAAAGGACTAACCTGTTTTTTTTCTATAATACCTTGGACAAAGCCAGTACCGTCTCGTAGTTGAAGGAACATGATTAATCCTGATGAACGTATATTGTGCACCCATCCCCGTATAGTTATATCTTCGTTAAGATATCTTTTAATGTTTTTAATTAGAATGTACATAATAGAAAGTTTTTAATAAACTGATTGTTATTTTCTAAATTATTTTAATATTTCAATATTCGTATGTTTTTATTTTAACAAAAATTGGACAATAGTAAAAGCAACGTAGAATAATAATAGAATTATTCCCTCTTGCCACGAAATTCTTTTTTTAGAATAGGAAAAAATTCCAAACAATAAATAGGCTATTAGTAGGGCGAGAATACTTCCAATAAATAAAGTTCTGTTTCCAATTATGATTGGAAAAATAATAGCAGTGACCCCTAAAACAGCAGTTGCGTTTGCGGTCACAGAACCCAAAATTCCCCCCAAGATCATGTCTTTGTGTTTTTGGTGAGCGGCTCTAATCCCGAAAATTAATTCTGGCAAAGACGTCCCAACAGCAACCATAAACAAGCCGACCAGAAATAGAGGAATATTAAGTTTGATAGCTAAATTATTGGCTGTTTCTACTATAATTTGAGCGCTAATTAAAAGCAAGACAATACCGAAAGCAAATAATAAAATATTTTTTGTTAATTCTTTTTTTTGAACCTTAATTATTGTTTTATTTCGGTCCTGGTCCTGATGTACAAGGATTAAATTATATAAAACGAAACTGACCAATAAGGCGACGCCATCTATACGAGAGAGAACACCATCTAAACACAAGAGCAGAGAATATATCAATAAGAGGGCAGTGTAAATTATGTTACGCTGAATGGTCTTTATTTTTATATTTAACCCTTTAATTAGGATAATTGTTGTCCCCAGAATCAAGGTTATATTGGCTATATTTGAACCAATAACATTAGATAATGAAAGAATAGGTGTTTTATTTAAAGCTGAAGAAATACCCACAAAAAGTTCAGGAAGAGAAGTTGCTATACCAGCCAGAATAAAAGCAATGACAAATTCGGAAATTTTTAAACGTTGAGCGAAATAAACCAAAGATTTAATAACCCAGTGAGCTGCTTTTACCAGAATTCCTGAAGCTAATATAATTATAATAATATATGAAAGGGTCATATTAAATTATTTTAAATATTTTTTAGTTTTGTTTTTTTGTTAATAAATAAAAGTTTACCCAACTCAATGGCTAAAAGGTTAAACAAACCGATACTGATCAAAATCAACCAATCATAGATATTAAGTGGGACTAACTGAAGAATGTCTTGAAGAAAAGGAATGTAAACAGACAAGGCTATCATTGAAAAACCAAAGATTACACTTATAATAAGAAAACTATTGTCAAATATATTATATTTCCATATTGATCTTTTTAAATTTTTACAGGAAAAAATATAGAATAAACTATCAACGCCGATGGCTGCGAAAACAATAGTACGAATATGGTTTATTTTCCACCCTGCTTTATAAAAATAAACAAATAGTCCAAATAAAATCAAGGCAGTAGTCGTACATATAACGCCAATAAGGAACTTTATTTCTTTATTTAAAATCTTATTTTCAGATTTTTTAATTTTTTCTTGTAGAACATCTTTCTTCTCCTTTTCATAAGACAAGGCCATGGCAGGTAAGGTGTCTTCAACAATATTTATCCAGAGGATTTGAGCGGCCAATACTGGCAAGGGAAAACCAAACAATAATGCCCCGCCGATTAGAATAAATTCCGAAAAACTACCACTTAACAGAAAAAGAATTACCCTTTGAATGTTTTTAAAAATATTTCGTCCAGTTTTTATAGCTTCAACAATAGTTTTAAAATTATTGTCAAGAAGCACAATATCTGCGGTTTCTTTAGTTACCTCTGTTCCTGAGCCCAAAACAATTCCAACGTCAGCTGCCTTAATAGCTGGGGCATCATTTATTCCATCTCCGGTCATAGCTACTATTTCGCCCTGATCTTGTAGAATTTTAACTATTCTTATTTTGTGTTTAGGTTCAACTCGTGCAAAAACGCTCACCTTTTTTATTTTTTCTTTTAATTCTTCGTCAGAAATTTTATCTAAATCTTGTCCTTCTAAAATTTCTTCATTATTTTTCAAAAGTCCAATTTCTTGAGCAATTGTTTGAGCTGTCAATTTATGATCTCCCGTCACGATTAAAGGACGAATACCAGCTGACTGGCAGGCACGAATAGTTTCTTTAATTCCTGTTCTCAAGGGATCTTTAAGGGCTATTAAACCTACAAAATTAAGGCTTTCTATCTCTTTTTGATTTAATTTCTTAACGCTTGTTTTTTTGCTAGCAGCAGCAAGGACACGGAGTCCTTTTTTGGTTAGAATCTCAAATTCTTTTTTAATCTTATTTTTCTCTTTTGGGCTAAGTTCACAAAGGTTTAATATCTTTTCTGGAGCCCCCTTTACAAAGATGATTTGTTTACTTGATTGCGAATCAAGATGAAGGGTTGCCATATACATGTTTTCGGAATCAAATGGAATTTCATCAATTCTTGTATAATGATCCATAACCCTTTTCCTGTTAAGCCCAGATTGTAACGCAGCCTTTAAGAGCGCTGTTTCAGTTGTATCTCCTTCTATTTTCCATTTTTGTAAAGGGTCTTCTGAATCTTCAATAATAGCATCATTACATAGAATACTAATGTTGAACAACTCTTCCGAGGTTTTTTTTAAATATGGAATTATTTTATGGACAGTCATTTTGCCCTCAGTAAGGGTACCGGTTTTATCGGTAGCAATAATTGTAATTGATCCTAAGGTTTCGGCAGCAATTAGTTTTTTAATTAAAGCTTTCTTCTTTAAGATTTTTTGCATACCATTGGCAAGACAAATAGTAACAGCAATAACCATTCCCTCGGGAATACCCGCAACTGCTACCGCTACAGAGGTCAAAAGCATTTCAGATAAAGAATATCCCCTTAATATTCCGCTTATAAATAGAAGAACGCATAATCCTCCTAGAATTATACTGACATTCTTAGCCAAGGATGTTATTTTCTTTTGAAGAGGAGTTTTAATATTTTTTGTTTCTTTTATTAAATTTGCAATATGTCCTAATTCAGTGTTGTGGCTTGTAGCAACTACTACAGCTTTTCCTTTGCCACGTACAATATTAGTTCCAAAATATACCATATTTTCTCGATCGGCCAAATTTACACCCTTTTCGAGAATATCTATTTTTTTGAGAGAGGGAACTGATTCTCCTGTGAGAGGAGCTTCGCGAGCTTGCAAATTATATATTTCTATAAGACGAGCATCAGCCGGAACAATGTCTCCGGCTTCTAAAATAATAATATCTCCAGGAACAATTTCATTATTTGGTATAACACTTATGTTTCCTTCCCTTATTACTTTAGCTGAATAATGGACTAATTCCTTTAAACGTAAAAAAGTTTTTTCTGCTTTATTCTCTTGAAAGAATCCAATAGTAGCATTGATTAAAAGGGCAACAAAAATTATACCAGCATCAGTAAATTCTTTTAGGAAGGAAGATATAATGGTTGCCATTATCAAAACATAAACCAAAGGACTTTTAAATTGTTCTATAAATATTTTTCCTGCAGAGAATCTTTTTGGGGAGGGGAGTTCATTCAATCCATATTTTTTAAGACGCTTTTGGGCTTCCAATTTCGAGATTCCTGTTTTATGAGTTTTTAATATTTGTTGGATTTTGTGGCTTGATAAGTTGTGCCAGATTGGGTTTATTTTGATATGTTTCATTAATTAATAATTATTATGGTATAAAAAAATACCCCCTGTAGGAATCGGACCTACGTCAACTGCTTAAAAGGCAGCTGCTCTACCATTGAGCTAAGGGGGCTTGTGATTTTAGGAATATTTACCATCCAATTCTTTTTTTAAGTAAAAATGTCCCTGTTGTTTTGTATTTTAGTGTAAAGTTTCTGCCAACCCTATCCTCAAATTTAGCCTCACCGGAATTTTGAGCAGATTGAAAAAGAGAAAAAGCTTCGTCAAAGCTTAACGTATAAGCTAAATGTTCAGCGCCCTTATGAGCGTTATTTTTATAGATTACAATATATCCATGAATATTTTTTTGTGACATGTATTATATATGATTATAAAAGGATAGTAATTTTATTTCAATATGATAGATTATTTTATTATGTTGATAAAATGTGCAAAAGGAGACCTTGAATTAAAATAGAATTATTATACAATGAGATTATACAACAGAAAAGTTAAAATGTAAATAAAAAAAATTATTCTATGGTTAAACCTGAAAAGATTATTGGAAAACTCCCCCCCCAAAACATTGAAGCTGAACAAGCGGTACTCGGGTGTTTGTTAATTGATAAAGATGCTATCATTCGAGTAGCAGACATAATTGTTTCGGAGGATTTTTATAAGGATATTCATCAGATGATTTATTCAGCTATGTTAGGAGTTTGGGACCAAAGAGAACCGATTGATATTTTAAGTATAGCCAACAAATTGGAAGAGAAAAAGAAATTAGATTTAGTGGGAGGACGTAGTTATTTGGCATCTTTAGCCAATAGCGTTCCCACCTCTAGTCACATTACTTCTTATGCTCAAATTGTACAAAAGAAATCGATTTTAAGAAAAGCTATTAAAGCATCTACAGAAATAGTAAGAATGGCATATGAAGAAGAGACAGATGCTTTAAAAATTTTAGATAGAGCTGAACAAAAATTATTCGATATTTCTCAAAAATTTGCTAAACAAAATTTTACTTCTCTAAAAGATACTTTAGCTAATTCCTTTGAAAGGTTAGATGAATTACAAAAGGGAGATAAATCAATCAGGGGAATTCCAACTGGATTTATGGAGTTAGATAATGTCTTGGCCGGTCTACAAAAATCAGAGTTAATAATTTTAGCTGCTCGACCATCTATCGGAAAGAGTAGTTTAGCTTTGGACATTGCTCGCAACGCAGCTGTTATTCATAAAGCGCCGGTTGGTATTTTTAGTTTAGAAATGTCTAAAGAACAGATTAGCGATAGGATGATTTGCGCGGAATCGGGTGTTAATCTTTGGCAATTACGTACGGGAAAGCTCTCTAAAAAAAACGGAGATGGTGATTTTAAAAAGTTAGGCAAAGCCATCGGTCTTTTAGCCGAAGCTCCTGTTTTTATTGATGATTCTGCAACACTTACCATAGCAGAGATAAGAGCAAAGGCTAGAAGACTTCAATTTGAACATAAGATTGAGTTATTGATAGTTGATTATTTACAGTTAATGGAGGGGGATAGGTTTAAAGAGGGGAGGGTTCAAGAGGTCTCAGAAATTTCTCGTGGACTAAAAGCAGTTGCTCGAGATTTGAATATTCCGGTTTTGGCTCTTTCCCAACTTTCTCGTGCTCCTGAAGCTCGTACTCCGTCCATTCCACGTTTATCTGATTTGCGTGAAAGTGGAAGCTTAGAACAAGACAGTGATGTGGTTATGTTTATTTATCGTAAGTTTATGGACAAAGGTATTAAAAATTGTCCAGAAGAAGATAAAAATATTGCAGAAATTCATATTTCTAAACATAGACATGGGCCAGCTGGAGTTATGGTACCGCTATATTTTGATAGCACTACTGCCAGCTTTAAAAATTTAGACAAGAAACATACCGAAGGGTTAACAGAAGATCCGTTTTAATTCTTTTCTGATTTATACATAGGTCTAATGGAGTTTTTACTAGTCTATATTGTTTTTTTATGCTTTACCCAAAAGAGATTCAAGAATTAATTAGAGTCTTTGTCCGTTTTCCAAGAATTGGCCCAAAAGCCGCACAGAGGTTTGTTTTTTATTTATTAGATCAGCCAGAAAGAAATAGGATGGAATTTATTAAATCTCTTAATGATTTAAAAAATGTTCATTCTTGTTTGGTTTGTCACAATTTTTCTAATTACAAGATTTGTCCTATTTGTGAAGACTCTAGAAGAGATCGTTCAATTGTTTTAATTGTAGCTAGGCCACAGGACTTAGTAGCTATCGAGAAAATGGGGCATTATAAAGGACTTTATCATGTTCTAAAGAAAGAATTAGAAGTTATTGAGCAGGCTAATTTTGCTAAGATTATAACAAATAATTTATTGGTTAGATTAAAAAAGAATAAAGAGATAAAAGAACTAATTTTTGGTTTTGACTTAAATATCAGAGGGGAAGGGATGACCCTTTATATTTCTAACCTAATTAAACGGGACCCAGAATTAAAAAAACGTTTAAAATTGAGTAAAATGGCAAGAGGCTTACCATTGGGCGCTGAGATAGAATATGCAGACGAAGTTACGTTAGGTGATGCCCTGAAAAACAGAAAAAATATTTAAAATAAGAAAAAAGAGCAGGATTTCTCCTGCTCAATATTGACTATTGTCTAAGGGGTATGAGATTGAACCCCCGGGAAAGAAAGAATAATCTTTCTAGCTTTTTCGGCATCCTCTTCTGACCCGAATGTCCAACGATGCGCGAGAGAACAAAAAAGATGTTTAAAGTTATGTGACAAAATCTCTAGAGCTTTGTTGATTTTTTTCACGTCTTTATCATCTTTAATAATGAAATAAAGATTATAACCCGTTTCTGTCTCCTCTAAAAGACTTACATCTTTTATCTCAATAGTCAGACGAACTTCATATCGTTTTTTCACTTGTACCTCCTTTTAAATTATATAAATTATATCAAAATATTTATATTTTGTCAATAACAAGATATATGTTGATTAAAGTTAAGGTTACTCCTTGTTCTAATAAAAATAAAATAATTTCTCAGACAAAAGACCTTTTTGATATTCACGTTAAAACTAGGCCTGTTCATGGTTCAGCTAACTCTGCAGTAATTTCAATCCTGTCTAAACATTTTCAAATACCAGAGAAAGACATTAAAATTATTAAAGGAATTAGATTAAGAAATAAAATTTTTAAATTAAAAATATAAACTATGTTAAAAGAAAATATTTTTCATTTTAGTGATTTTGTTAACTCTCTATTAGTAGTTATTTTAGTTTTTTTTATTTTATTATTATTATTTCGTTTATTCCAACGATATATTTTGCGACATTTTAAGAAAGTTGCCCAAAAGACAAAAACAGACATTGATGATATTTTTCTTAAAATTATTGGAAGCGTAAAACCGCCATTCTATTTTTTCCTTTCTTTTTATTTGGCTTTTCAATTCTTAGAGAGCACTGGTTTTATAGAGAAAACAGTAAACACGATTTTGATTATTTGGATAACTATTCAGGCGATTGTTGCAACTCAAATTTTAAGTGGTTATATAATTAAGAAGTTCTTTGTTAAAGAGAAAAATAAAATATCAAAAGCGTCTATTCAATTGATTGGCAAGATGTTTAATGGCATTTTGTGGATTATAGGACTACTTCTAATTTTATCAAACTTAGGAGTTGATATAACGTCTTTAATCGCTGGACTAGGAATTGGTGGTATTGCTATAGCCTTGGCCCTGCAAAATGTTTTGGGCGATTTATTTAGCTCCTTTGCTCTGCATTTTGATAAGCCGTTTGAAATTGGTGACTATATTGTGGTTGGTTCTCATTCTGGGATTGTCCAAAAAATTGGTATTAAAACTACTAGAATTATGGCTTTACAGGGAGAAGAAATAGTAATTTCTAACCAAGAACTGACTTCAACTCGTATCCAGAATTTTAAAAAAATGAAAGAGAGGAGAATTTGTTTTTCTTTTGGCACTATTTATGGAACTTCGTCGGAAAAACTTAAACAAATCCCTGGGATTATTAGAGAAATAGTTCAAAATAATAGGTTAACTCGTTTTGATCGTGCTCATTTTGTTAAATTTGATAATTTTGCGCTTTTATTTGATGTTGTTTACTATATTTCTTCTTCGGAGTACGCTATTTACCGTCAAATTCATCAAGAGATTCTTTTTAGAATTAAAGAAGAATTCGAAGGGCGGGGCATTGTAATGGCTTATCCTACTCAAACCCTTTATATTCAAAACAATCCAAAGTAAGGTTCTGTTTTATACAAATGGACAGATCAACAACGGTCTGTCCATATTTTTTTCAATATTTTTTTATATATTATACACTAAAAGATTTGCTGTAGGTGTTAGACATCTAGGAATTTTATTCTCCAAGCTTTTACATATTACTTTACTTTTTTTGTTTTTAAGATATAATTTAATTAAGATAATAATTTATAATGATCTAATAATTATAGGGGTTATAGTATATTCTAGCCTCACTTGCGTTTATTGTATACGATTAAAAAATTGGCTGGATGAGCGCAATTTTCAGTTTGCAGTTTGAATAAATTGATTTAAGCTAAAATCAAGGAACAATTGATGACTTTTTAAAAAAACGAGACAAATGGTAGTACCAGTTATTGGGGTTAATAGCGAAATTATTCTTAGTTTCGATATAGCAAAAATCAAAGCAAGGTTAAATATTTAATGTTTTTTTATGCTTAATTTAAGGCAAGTTAAGAACAATACACGAGTTTTAGAATTTATTAACCAAAGCGATTTATCTACAAAAGCTTTGGGTTATACTGAACACGGTTTTCGTCATAGTAATTTAGTTTCTGGCGAAGCAAAAAGAGTCGCTAAGGAAATAGGGTCGAAAGAAAGAGACCAAGAATTAGCAGGTATTGCTGGATTTTGTCATGATATGGGTAATTTTTTAGGACGCTCAAAACATCATTATTGGGGAGCGATTTTATTTCATCAAATTTTTGCTAACGATTTTTCTGACGAAGAAATTTCTTTAATTACACAGGCTATTGCCAATCATGATAAAGATACCATGAAACTAACCAACAATATATCAGCTTTAGTTGTTTTGGCAGACAAATCAGACGTCCATAGAGAGAGGGTTCTCTCTATGCCCTTAAAAGAGGTTAAGACAGATAAACATAATAGAGTAAACTACGCAGTTACTCGCTCGGACTTGAGGGTCAGCAAAGCTAAAAAGCAAATTAGTTTACTTCTAAAGATTGATACCAATTTTGTGCCCATTATAGAATATTTTGAGATTTTTACCGAACGAATGGCCTATTGTCGTAAGGCAGCGGATTATTTGGGATATAATTTTAATTTAGTAATTAACACCTTTAAATTGTTATAATTTTTTATGAGTTCTTTGCGCCAAAAAAAGGTTAATGAATTAATTAGAAGAGAATTAAGCGAAATTATCATTCGTGAGTTTGAAGCACCGGAAAATTCATTAGTAACGATTGCGGACGTGAACACCTCGTCTGACTTGTTTTCAACAAAGGTTATGGTAAGTATTTTTCCAATTGATCAAGAGAAGAAGACATTTGGCTGTTTATGTAAAATGGCGGGATTTTTTCAAAGATTATTAAACAGACGCTTAAAAATGAAAACCATACCACGTATTAATTTTTATTTAATTAAAAATGGATAATTCTTTAGATAAAATTGTTAATTTATGTAAAAGAAGGGGATTTGTTTTTCCTTCTTCTGATATGTATGGTGGCTTTGAAAGTTGTTACGATTATGGTTTTTTTGGGACCTTGTTGGGAAATAATATTAAACAATCTTGGTGGAAAAATATGACCCAATATAGGGATGATATAGTAGGTATAGATGCTAGTATTTTAATGTCTCCATTGGTTTGGAGTGCTTCTGGCCATCTAACCGCTGGTTTTAGTGACATTTTAGTAGAGTGTAAACGGTGTCATCATCGTTTCCGTAAAGATTATCTAAAAAAAGATGAATGTCCTGATTGTGGCGGAGAGTTAACTCAAGAAAAAAAATTTAATCTAATGATGAAAACCTTTATTGGTCCTTTAGAAAATGAGGCAGCAACTACCTTTTTAAGGGGAGAGACTTGTCAGGGGATTTATATGAATTACCGGGCCATAAAAGATACTATGCGTTTAAAGGTTCCTTTTGGAATAGCGCAAATTGGCAAGGCTTTTCGTAACGAGATTACCCCTCGGTATTTTATTTTTAAAACTAGAGAATTTGAGCAAATGGAGATGCAATATTTTGTTTCTCCCGACAAAGCTGAAAAAAAGAAATTGTTCGAATATTGGCAAAAGGAGCGACAAAATTGGTATTTTGGTTTAGGAATAAAAAAAGAAAATTTACGATTTCGTGAGCATTCTATAAAAGAATTAGCTCATTATGCCAAAAGAGCTGTTGACATAGAGTATAAGTTTCCTTGGGGATGGGACGAGATAGAGGGCATACATGATAGAGGAGATTGGGATTTATCTAACCACAGCAAACATAGCGGACAAGATTTGACTTATCTTGACGTTGAGAAAGAAGAAAAAATTATTCCGCATGTTATTGAAACTTCTGCAGGTGTAGCTCGTTGTTTTTTAGCTTTTATAATTGATGCCTATACTGAGATAGAAGGAGGACGTACTCTTACCACCAAGTCTAACAAAGAGAGAGAGATCGTTTTATTCCTTCATCATAATTTAGCTCCTATTAAAATAGCAATTTTACCCCTTAGTAAAAAAGACCCTTTAGGTAAAATGGCAAAAGAAATTCAATGCAAACTCAGGAAATATTGGACAGTTAAATACGATGAGACATCTTCAATCGGTCGTCGTTATCGTCGTCAAGACGAAATAGGAACACCTTATTGTTTAACTGTTGATTTTGATAGTATAGAAGATAAAAAGGTTACAATTCGTGACAGGAACACTATGGAACAAGAGAGAGTTAATATTAGTGACTTAGTTGATTTTTTTAGAGAGAAGTTAGAGTCCTAATCACTTAAATTAACCAATTATTAAGTTTATGTATTCTGAAAAAGTTTTTAAAAACGGTTTTAAATTAATTACAGCTTTATCACAAAACACAAAAACAGTTACTGTTCTAGTGTTGTTGCCTATTGGGTCTCGTAATGAAGTTAAGGGTCTATACGGAGCTTCGCATTTTATCGAACATTTGATGTTTAAGGGGACCCTGCAGAGGCCCAGCAGCTTAGCTATTGCCAAAGAATTAGATAAAATTGGAGCTCAATTTAACGCTTTTACATCCAAGGATCATACCGGTTATTGGATTAAAACCACGGCCGACAAGGTAAATATTTGTTTTGACGTTATTTCAGATATGCTTTTTCATTCTCTTTTTCATCCAACTGAATTCAGAAAAGAAAAGAGTGTCATTTTAGAGGAAATAAAAATGTATAAGGAAAATCCTCTATTATATATTGACGAATTTTTTGAGGAGACACTTTATAATGGCCATATACTTGGCAGGCCAATAAGTGGTCACATTACAGATGTTAGAAAAATGAGTTTAACTAAATTGATTGATTATAGAGATAAATTCTATCAACCAAATCAGATGGTTATGGCAGTAGCGGGCAATATTAATAAATCACAAATAATAGAATTAAGTCAGAAATATTTTGCTAATAATTTAGAAAGAAAAGTAAAAAATAAACATAATACTTTTTACCCCAACAAACAAAGAGATCATAATAGGGTTAATATTTTGGTTAGAAATGTTCAGCAAGCACAGATTGCTTTAGGTGGTTTCTCGTGTCCTTATGGAGACCCCCAAACGGAGACATTAATCCTTTTATCAATTATTCTGGGAGGAAACATGAGCTCTCGTCTTTTTAGCGAAGTTAGGGTTAAAAGAGGTTTAGCTTATTTTATTAGAACAGATTTTGACTCATATCAGGATATAGGTAGTTATGTTATCAGAGCTGGAGTAGACAAAGAAAAAGTTTCTCCGACCCTAAAAGTTATTTTATGTGAATTGAATAAAATAAAGAAATATGGCGTGACCAAAGATGAGCTTAAGAGAGCTAAAGATTATTTTCGTGGAGTTATGCTTTTATCTTTAGAAAATTCTTCAACATTAAGTTCTTGGTATGCTAGACAGGGCTTATTTTTAAAAGAAATAATAACTCCTCAAAAAAGGCTAAAGAGAATTAAGGCGGTTAAGGTGGAAGATATTAAGAATTTAGCTAATCGCCTCTTCAGAAAAGATAGTTTCAGTTTGGCTGTAATCGGACCCTTTAAAAACTCAAATCCCTTCTTGCGGGTTTTAAAAGAAGGGATATAATAAAGCTGGGTGACTTTACAATTGGTGAATTAAGATGCTAACCATTAGACTGACAATCAACTGATTAATTAATATATATGTTGGAAAAAAAAATTACAATTATTAAGCCAGACATTTGGTCAATTATAAAAATTGTGGGTATTTGTTTGGGATTATGGTTTTTGTACGTTATTCGTGATGTTATTTTGATAATTTTGGTTGCAGGGCTTCTAGCAACAGTTATTAATCCAATGGTAAACTATTTTGAACGCAAAAAAATGCCTCGTTGGTTGGGTGCGTTTTTTGTTTATATAGTTATTTTTTTTATTTTAGGATTAATTGGTTGGGCTGTAGTGCCTATGGCAATTAGTCAAACTAAGCTTTTTGCGGAGCAAGTTCCAGTATTTTTGAGGTCATTGTTAGCCGATACTTCAGCTGACACACAGGCACAATTTTCTTATTTATTAGACCAGTGGTTAAACACGTCACCTATTAGCGGGAAGACGTTTTTTTCTTTATTGGGAAATGTTGCAGGGCAAGTTATTTCTTTTTTAATGACTTTAATTATTGCTTTTTACCTGTCACTTAGAAATAGTAAGAAACAATTTTATTTTGGTTCTTTACTTCCCATTAAGTATCAAGAATTGTTTAAAAATTTTATAGCATCTAGCCAAAGAGAAATTGGTGATTGGGGCCGAGGTATGTTGGTCCTCTGTTTATTTGTTGGCGTATTAACATATATTGGATTATCTGTTTTGGGCGTTAATTTTGCGTTGACATTAGCACTTATTGCTGGTCTAACAGAGCTTGTCCCATATATTGGTCCTTGGCTGGGAGGTGTTCCCGCGGTAATGATTGCCTTTTTACATTCTCCTGCATTAGCTCTGGGTGTTATTGTTTTATATATTGTTATTCAACAGATTCAAAATATATTAGTTACTCCTTATGTAATGCATCGCGCCGTTGGAATTGATCCATTAGTGGTTATTCTCGTTTTACTAATAGGAGGTAAGGTGGCCGGACCATTGGGAATGATATTGGCTGTGCCAATGGCAACAATTATCTCTATATTGTTTAAAGAATATTCAAAATATAAAAAGGTGGCGATGAAAAATTAACTTTTAATTTAATATATGTTTGTAAAAAAGATAGGCATAGATTTGGGTACAACTAATATTCTAGTTTATTTGCCTAACAAAGGAATTGTTACCAATGAACCTTCTGTGGTAGCTATTTCTACGGTAGATAAAAGTATTTTAGCTGTTGGCGATGATGCTAAAGAAATGATCGGACGAACTCCAGATACTATTATTGCTATGCGACCCTTAAGAGATGGCGTAATTGCTGACTATAAGACTACAGAGGCTATGTTGCGATATTTTGTTGGTAAAGCTATAGGTCGTTTTAGTTTTTTTCGTCCAGAAGTGATGGTAGCTGTCCCGGGAGGTATTACGTCCACTGAGAAAAGAGCTGTTGTTGATGCTACCATGAAGGCTGGAGCTAAGGCTGCCTATATTATTAAAGAACCGATTGCTGCCGCTATCGGATCTAATATTCCCATTGGTTCGGCATCAGGGCATATGATTATTGATATTGGTGGAGGCACCACTGAGGCGGCGGTTATTTCTTTGGGTGGCATTGTGGCCTGCACTTCAGTTAGGGTTGCTGGAAATAAATTAGATTTGGCTATTGCCAATTTTATTCGCAAAAAATATAATTTAGCGGTTGGAGAAAGGACAGCAGAAAAGATTAAAATTAAAATAGGGTCAGCATTATGTTTAGAGAAAAAATTAAAATTGGATATTAAGGGAAGAGATATGATTTTAGGATTACCTCGTATTATTACTATTAATTCTGACGATATTACCGAGGCTATTCAGGATGAATTAGCTGCTATTGTTACGGCCGTTAAATCAGTTCTTTATAACACTCCTCCTGAATTATCCGCGGACGTTATGAGCAAGGGCATGGTTTTATCCGGAGGAAGCTCTCTTCTAAAGAATTTAGATAAATTACTTACAAATGCTATCGGGGTTCCCGCTTATTTATCAGAAGAACCGTTATTATCTGTGGCTAAAGGCACCGGAATGGCTTTAGATAACTTGGATTCATATAAACGTAGTATTATGACTACTAAATAAATTAACCATAATGATGTATATTTGCCGTGGATACCAAATGCTTATAGATTTTATTTGACAAATCTTTTCTAAGATATGATACCATACTAATGTTTTTTTTTAAGATAAATGGTTGACTTAATAGGAAAATTTTGTTATATTTTTTATATATAAATTTACAAGGAGGTACAAAATGGAAAATATAATTTTTTCTATTGATGTTCCTGTGGCATTTACTACCATACGAGTTGATGGTGGGGAGTATAATAAAGAAAAAGATTGTACTCTTATAGAAATCTCTTGTCCAGGGCTTGATTTTAGCTTTGAGATTCAGGGTGAATATCAATCTGAATCTGCTAAAAAGGATTTGGGCAATGGGGTAAGAGAGTTATCAAGAAGGGGGGCATTGCATCTATGCTCCAAACAGTTACAAGTAGTGTTAAAGGAATTAAAGGAGTTAAAGGATGTGTAGTCCACCCTTCAAAAGTCAATGCTCCCTATGCGTTGACTTTTTTTATGGTTGGTTGTTGTGATATGTGGGACTAAATTTATCATGGTATATGTAAAATTGAAATAGGTATGTTGTGAAAGGCGTAGTACAAGGCTTATACTTAAGCAAGGCTGGTGAAAATCGTTTGTATGTTGGCTAATATAGGAACGCTTCATTTAGTAAAAATTCATCTGTGTCTAGTAGCCCGAAGGAACAAACATTTAACATAAAAGGACTGATGTATATAGCAAGTTCTTTTTTGTGTTTTTATATAAAATCATTTTTTTTATTCCAAATTGATTTTTATAGGTTAATTTTATTGCCTGGAAATTAAAAGGTTTATATGTTAAAATAAAAATTATGGAATTTGTTAATATTAAAGATAAAAAGGAATGGCAATATAATAATCAGTTTTTACAATCTTGGTTATGGGGAAATTTTCAACAAAAATTGGGACGTAAAATATGGCGTTTGGCAATTAGAGAGAATGGAAAAATAATTGTTCAAGCTTTGATTATTAAGAATCAACTACCATTAGGTTTTAGTTATTTGTATTGTCCGAGAGGTCCACTTTTTCAAGATAATTATAATAAAGAAGGATTAGAACTATTAATAAACAAGATTAAATATATAGCTATAAAAGAGAAAGCATTTTTTTTCCGTATAGAACCGTTAGAGAAAATAGATTTTATTTTTCTTAATCGAAAAATTCCCTCGATTCAACCTAACCAAACCACCATTATGGACTTAAGCTTGCCTGAAGATGAAATTTTCAAAAAAATGCACTCTAAAACTAGATATAATATTCATTTAGCCAAAAGAAAGGGTGTTACTATTCATGAGAGCGATGATATAGAATGTTTTTGGGATTTGTTAAAACGAACCACTAAAAGGGAAAATTTTAAATCGTATAGTTTTGTTTATTATAAAAAATTATTAGACTGTACATTTACTAAATTATATATAGCAAAATATAAAAATAAAATTCTGGCAGCTCATTTAATTATATTTTTTAATCAAACTGCTTTTTATGTTCATGGAGGGTCTTCGCGGGAATTTCGACAAGTTATGGCTCCACATCTTTTGCATTGGCATATTATCAAAGAAGCTAAAAATATGGGGTGTAATTTTTATGATTTTTGGGGCGTTGACGAAAAGAAATGGCCGGGATTTACTAAATTTAAAATGAGTTTTGGTGGCGAAAAAGTTGTTTATCCTGGCACTTTTGATTTACCTTTTTCGTCTTTTTGGTATACTTTATATAAAGTAGGGAAGAGTATACGATATTAGGACACGGCTAATTTGGTAATTAGATAATTGAGATTTTATTAAATGTAAAATATAAACATCAAGTATTAAAAAAAAGAATAAAGATGTTTAAATTAAATAAAATGTAATTATCAAATTTTTTTAAAGAAGATTTTTGATACCTAATTTTCTCCCCCTTTTGTTTTATTTTAGTTTTGAAAGTTTAGTATTGTTTGGGGATAAAATCTACGAGTTTAAAATTAATTTTTTTATGCTTTTTACGACATTAACCACAATTTTTTTTCTTATTACTTCGCCTTTCCTGAATCAGGTTGCTTTTTGGGGTAGTCTAATTGAAAATAATAATTCACTTCCTGATATTTCCTATTCTTTGGGGCCCAAGTTAACAGCGAAAAGTGCTCTAATTATTGATTTTGACTCTGGGGACATTTTGTTTGAAAAAGATTCAACTAAAATATTACCTATTGCAAGTATAACCAAACTTATGACAGCCTTAGTTTTTTTAGATAAAAATGATAGACAATGGGATGAAAGGGTTGTAGTCTTAGAAAAGGATCTGGTTGAATGGAGTAATAGTGGAGGGGAAGAGATCCGGCCCGCAAGACTTAATATTGGGGTTGGAGATGAATTAAATATTAAGGATGTGTTCTACTCTGGATTGATAAAATCAGCTAATAACGCAAGTAAAATTTTATCCAGACTAATCCCTAATTGTTGCGGGCAAACATTTTCCGACCTAATGAATCAAAAGGCAAAATTTTTGGGGATGACAAATACTTATTTTACTGAGCCCACCGGACTTAGTCCGGCCAATTGTTCTAATGCTCGAGATTTATCTAAGCTGGTTAAAGCGGCTTTTAACCAAGAAAAGATTAGAACGGCCTTGTCTTATCAAGACTATGATATTAAAATTAAAAGAAATGGATTTTTTTATAACCAACGTCTTTATAATACCGATAAATTATTAGATAGCTTTATTAATCTTAAAGGGGCCAAAACTGGTTATTTGGAAGAAAGTGGTTATTGTTTGGCTGGAGTTAGCGATTATTTGAATAGAAAATTAATAGTAATAATTTTAGGTGCCGAGACCGACGAAGGCAGGTTTCAGGAAGCAAAGTCATTAATATGGTGGACAGCTCAGCAAGAGCAATTAAAAAAAGAGGTAGATGTCTTATGATTTTAATATTTAAATGAAATGTGGCTTGAAATTAAAACAATTCTTTTAGCAATGACCCCAATCAACGAATTAAGAGGAACTATACCAGTTGCTATTCTGTTTTTCGGTTTATCCCCGGTTAAAGCTTTTTTATTGGCTTGTTTGGGAAATATGTTGCCAGTTATTTTTTTGCTTTGGTTTTGGAAATATTTATCTAAATATTGGGCATCTAAAAATAGGTTGATAAGAAAATTTTTAAAATGGATTTTCAAGAGAACTAGGAAACGTTTTTATAAAAAATATTCTCTTTATGGAGATTTGGCGTTGATTTTATTGGTAGCTATCCCATTACCCTTTACTGGAGCCTGGACTGGTAGTATTGCCGCTTTTCTTTTTGGAATTTCTTATAGTCGTAGTTTGGTTCTTATCTTAGCAGGAGTCTTAATTGCTGGTTTAATAGTAACTATAATAACTACAGGAATTTATTCTTTCTTATAAATATAAAATGAAAAAACCAATTATTGTAGCTAATTGGAAGATGAATCTAATCGGACAAGAAGCTAAAAATTTAACAAAAAAGATTAAAGGGCGATCTCGGGAGATTAAAGGCGTAGATATTGTTCTTTGTCCTTCTTTTCTTGATATGGAAGCTATCGCAGAGATATTAAAAGATCAAAAAGATTTTAATTTATTTTTGGGATCTCAAGACTGTTTCTGGGAATTAAAAGGAAATTTTACTGGAGGAGTTTCGCCGTCTCATTTAAAGAGTATAGGATGTGATTATGTTATTATAGGTAATTCAGAAAGACGTAAGTATTTTCAAGAGACGGAGGAGATGATTAACCGAAAGGTTAAATTCTCTTTATTAGCTGGTTTAATTCCTGTCATTTGTGTAGGAGAAACTATAGAAGAAAGAAGAAGGGGTGTGAAAGATTATGTTGTTTTAGACCAAGTCTCTTCTGCTCTTCGGGGTGTTAATTTAAGAGCTAAACAAAAAATTATTATTGCTTATGAACCCGTTTGGGTTGTTAATTCGGCTCAAACGATTAGTCCGAAAGAAGCGATATATATGAATAAAATAATTTTACAGAGAATGATTGATATATATCCATTGCCTTTGGTTAGTAATAATATAAGATTTATTTATGGAGGAAGTATTAACCTCAATAATTTGAATTCATTTTTTGAGAAAGGGCTAACTGATGGATTTTTAATTGGACAGACCAGTCTAGATGCTGATAAATTTATCAGTATGTGTAGTTTAATTAAAGAGCAATGATTGATATTATTTTTTTGTTAATCTTTTTTATTTGCTTAGGGGGTATTATTTTGATTATCGGTCGTAAGCTATTTTTTCTTTCCGGTCTTGATATCTCTAAAATACCAAAAGAAAGAATGGCTAAAGTAAAAAAACAATTATTGGAGAGAAAAATTGCTCGGGAAATGACAGAATTAAAATCTAAGGGAGTTGAATTTTTAAAAATTTTCTTTTTTCGTGCCCAGCTAAAATTAAGAAGAGCCTTGATTTATTTAAGAAATACGATAAAATTCATTAGAAGAAAGCTTAAATTATATAAATAATTTTTACAAAAAAGCCAACGTAGCTCAGTGGTAGAGCAACTCCATGGTAAGGAGTAGGTCGTCGGTTCAATCCCGACCGTTGGCTCCACATTTTTATATTATATATAAAAAACTCTCTATTATTGATTAGAGGGTTTTTATTTTGAATATTATATAATTGGTTGTTGCTATTTATATCCTATAAAACGAAGGATTGGTGGGTGGGGTAGGATTCGAACCTACGAAGGCAGAGCCATTTGGTTTACAGCCAAATCCCTTTGGCCACTTGGGTACCCACCCACAAAAAACGAAAGTACATTTTTTTAAAATGGAGCGGGCGAGCGGAGTCGAACCGCCGTCACGTGCTTGGCAAGCACGTATAATAACCGCTATACGACGCCCGCGTTCTTTGTATTTTGTTTTTTTAATATGTTAATTACCTTGCGGTTTGTTAATAGATTCTTTAAATACTTCTCTCCTGCATCGGTAGCTAAATTTTTTAACAGTTCTTCTTGATTTTTATATAAATCTGATAATTTTTTTACTTCTTCTTTCATTTCGTCTAAGCTTATGGTGATTTTTTCTTTCTGTGCGATTTCGCGTATACAGAGCGCGCTTTTTATTCTTTCTTTTGCTTTAGGCAGAAATTGTTTTTGTAATGATTTAATATTGCCCTTAATACTCTGTAGATAATCTTCAAATTTTCCTGAAGATTGCTCAACTGAAGCCTTTAGCTCTTCTATCATTTTGTTTATTTCATTATCAATAAGCACTTCTGGTATCTCTTCAAATTGAGCTTGATTAATTAATCTTTGTAGAATTTCTACTTCTTGTCGTTGCTCTTCTTTCAGATTAGCTCTTTCTTCTAGATTCTCTTTTACTTTGTTTTTAAGATCATTTAAAGAATTAAAATTACCTACTCCTTTGGCGAATTCATCATCGATCTTAGGTAAATCAATATTGTACACGCTGTTTATTTTTACTTTAAAATCAATAAGTTTACCAGCAACTTGTTTATCGGGATTGGACATGGGATAGCGAAACGAAAATTCAGTTTGAGTATTTTTTTCTAATCCGATAATTTTATTACTTAAACCAGGAAAATATTCTTTTTCTGAGCCTAGAACTAAAAAGAAATTTTTAATCTGGCCATTTTCTAAAGGAACTTTACCGTGGGATAATTCTATATCAACACTTATTTTGTCACCATTTTCAGCTTTGCGTGAAACCAGTGTTTCTTGTCCACGCATAGATTGTAACTCTAAAATTGTTTTTTCTATTTGGTTATTTTCAATTTTAAATTTTTTCTTTGCTATTTTTATATTTTTATAATTACCTAGCTTAATTTTTGGAATTAGAGGAATTCTTAGCTTAAAAACTAAAGGATTGCCTGGCGCAAGCTTGGTTATTTCTACTTGTGGTGGGGCTACAGGGTCTAATTTTTCTTGCTTAATAATCTCAGGATATTTTTTGTTAATAGCTAAATTGGCCATTTCTTCCCATGTTTTTAGGGGAGATATCCTTTGCTTTAAGATCTCAACGGGAACTTTCCCTTGACGAAAACCCTCTATTTTAGTATTAAGAGATAAATTATTTAAAGCCACTTTTTCAAACTCGGACATTTCTGAAGTTGATAATATAATAGTAACCTCAATTAAATTTTGTGGTAGTTTTTTAACTTCAGTCTTCATTTTTTGTTCTTTTTAACCTTCTTAATAACTTTTTTCCTCGTCTTAACTTTCTTTTCCACCTCTTCTTTCTCTTTATTTTTCTTTTTTGTCACATCTTCTTCAATGTATTCTTGAATATTAATTTTCCAACCAGTTAATCTAGCTGCCAGCCTAACATTTTGACCGGATTTTCCGATAGCTAAGGAAAGTTGCTCTTGTTTTACTTTGACTAAAGCTGTTTTTTCTTCTTCGTTAATTTTTATTAACGATATTTTGGATGGAGAAAGTGCGTTGCATATAAATTCTTGAGGGTGTTCAGAATACCTTATAATATCTATCTTCTCACCTCCAGCTTCTGCGATAATTGTTTGAATCCTTATTCCTCTTTGCCCAACGCAACTCCCAATTGGGTCAAGGTTTTTTTCTTCTGTCCAAACAGCTACTTTAGAGCGTGAGCCAGGTTCACGCGCAATAGCCTTAATACTTACAGAACCATTGGCTACCTCAGGAATTTCGGTCTCAAATAATTCTATTAAAATTTTTGGATGACGGCGGGAGACAATAATTTCTGGTCCCTTAGCCCCCTGATTAACCGACATTACAAAAATCTTTATTTTTTGTTCTGGAGAATACCTTTCTTCTAAAATTTGTTCATGAGATGGCATGATGGCGGTAGTATCTCCAAGATCAATAAAGGTAGTATATTTTTCCTGTCTTTGTACGGTTCCGTTAATCACTTTTCCTTCTAGGTTTTTATATTTCTCAAAAATTATTTCTCGTTCAGCTTCTCTTAATTTTTGAGTAATAACTTGTTTAGCGGTTTGAGTTGCTATTCTCCCAAATTCTGACGGCACATCCAAAGGAGTTTTAATAATATCCCCAACCTTAAATTTATTTTTAGGCTTCTTTTTATCGTCGGAAGACAAAAGCTTGGCTTCCGAGATTTGTATTTCAGTTCTTGGGTTAAAACGTTTTTTCTCTTCTCCCTCTTTGGGGTTGTCATCATCTTTATTTTTTTCTTCGACTTTTTCTTCTAAAATATCTTCAACTATGGTTTTAACATCAAAAACTTTCATTTTTTTAGTTTCGGGATTAAACTTAACCTTAATGTTTTGATTTTTTTCGCCAAAATCTTTACGAAAAGCTGCAGCTAGCGCTTGTTCTATGGCCTCTAAAACCTGTTCGGGAGAGAGGTTTTTTTCTTCACAAATTTGTTGTATAGCGGATAGAATAGTAGATTCCATATATTTTATTTTTAGATAAAGATAACTAACCTGACTTTAGGTTAGTTTGTTATACTTAATATTATATAGTCTTTTTTAAAAAGCGCAACACCCAACTAAGTATAGCTTTAATTTTCGTTTTTAATGAAAATTAAAACGTAATGATATGGCCCAGCTTCTAATTCTTTTTGGAAATGTAATCCTATTTCTTCAGCATATTTTTTAACCTCTTCAGCAGAAAGCCGTCTTTCTACTGGAGGCCCTAATGGCACTTCAGTTTTTTTCCATTCTGTAATTAAAAGTTTCCCTTGTTTTTTTAAAATACGAAAGACTTCTTTCATAATTTGGTCTATTTTTTCGTTTTGAAAAAGCATATTATTAAGCATAGCTAGGTCTATACTCTCTGCTGGTATCTTAGTTGATCCCAGGACTTCTATGTCAGCCCAAACTGTTCTTAGATTTGTAATGCCGAATAATCTAGCAGTATTTTTCACGTTCTGCAGTGCTGATTTAATAATATCAACAGCATAAACCAGGCCGTCTTCGCCAATTAATTTAGCGGCCTGAATAGCAAAATATCCCCTGCTTCCACATCCCAAATCAGCAATTTTCATTTTTTCCTCTAAGCCAGCTTCTTCTAATAAACTGCGAGCGTCAATTACATTATCTTTAATTATGTTTTGTTTATTCTCTTCTGACATATTTTTATTGTTAATATATTGGTAATGTAATATATTAATTCAAAATAAGCAACCCCCTTTTAAACGAATTCGGACTTTATTAAAATTTTTTAAATTCTGATTATCTTAGCACCTAATAAACCAATCGCCTATTTTTATATTATTTTAATCTGTGCTCCTATTTTATTTAAGCGATTACTTAAATTTTCATAACCACGATTAATAGGGTAAACATTATGTAGAATTGAGGTTCCTTGAGCTTTAAGCATGGCAATTAGTATTATAGTTGCTGGCCGCAAAGCAGAAGGGCAAATAATTTCGGTTGCTTTTAATCTGGTGGGACCGTTAATATAGACCCGATAAGGGTCAGCTAGAATAATTTTGGCTCCTAATTTTACTAATTCAATATAATAAATGGCCCGGTGTTCATATACCCAATCATGAATTAGGGTCTGTCCTCGAGCTTGAGTGGCAATAGGTACAAAGAATGGTAAGTTGTCAATGTTTAATCCAGGAAAGGGTCGAGCGTAAATTTTTTCTTCTAAAGCCTTTAATTTAGAGGGAAATGTCTTGATATCTACTAAATTTGTAAAATTATTTCTTCCCTTATATTTTTTAATAATTTTAAAATTAAAACCCATTTTTTCTAGTTTTAATAATTCTAATTCCAGGAAATCAATAGGGCATCTTTTGATAGTTAATGTAGAGTTAGTGGTAGCACTAACAGACAAAAAAAACATAGATTCTATAGGGTCTTCACTAAGGTAATATTCAACGGGGGTTTTAATCTTGGGCTTGCCCGATATAATCAAGGTTGTTGTCCCTATGCCTTTAATCTTGACTCCTAATTTAGTTAAAAAATAGCATAAGTCTTGAACCTGATAATTAGCAGAAGCTAATTTGATTGTTGTTTTGCCTTTTATTCTGGCAGCTGCCATTAAAATATTTTCAGTGGTTGTATCTCCGGATTCATAAAGGACTATCTTACTACTTTTTATTTTTTGATTGTTTATCTCGTATTCTTTAGAGAGAGTTTTTATATTGACTCCTAATTTTTCTAAAGCGAATAAATGAGGTTTGACTGTTCTTAGTCCCAATTTACACCCACCAGGTTGGGGAATGGAGAATTTTTTGAATTCGTGAATAAGCGGCCCAATAAGCATAATAATGCTTCTAGTCTTAATTGCTGATTTTTTGTTAATATTTTTGATTTTTAATTTTGCGGGAGGAACAATTTCTAAATCATCTTTTCTTATCCACCTCACATTAACCCCTAAACTGTGTAGAATCTCAATCATACGATTCACTTCCTCGATATGAGGAACTTTTCTAAGGACAGTCTTCCCTTTATTTAAGAGACTGGCTGCCATTAAACCCATGGCAGAATTTTTAGATGTGTTGGTGGTAACTATTCCTTTCAGTTTTGCTCCTCCTTTAATTTTAAGATTCATATGCCAAATTTATTTAAGATTATAAATTACAAAGTAACGAAAGAGGTTTTGTTGTTTTAAATAAAATTTTTTATTTTCCCGTAAAAAGACAACAAACAGCTTTGTCAAATTTCCAGTTATTTTTTTGGGCCTTCAAAAGGCCGGCTATAGACAGTAAGCTGTCGTAGCTTATTTTAGTAATATCTGTATTTATTTCAATAATTTTCCGAGCCCTTTTTAGCTCTTGATCACTGATTACCCATGCCCATCCCGCTGATTCTTGGACAGCTCTCGTGATGTCTATTTTTCTTTTTGCTATTTTATCCACAATAGCTTTAGCTAAAGACTTGTTTTTGGTCACAAAATCCCTATCAAAATTTTGAGCCAACGGATGGACTTTTTCGGTTTGGATGATATGAATTTCGACATTTTGATTTATTTTTTGGAAATACTTAAATATTCCCAAACTGGTTATTCCAGATGAAGTGGGTACAAAAATTGCTTGCAAATTTGATATTTGCCCTATTTCTTCCCCTAATCCGATATAAGCTTGTTCTGCATTGGGCTCAGTAGACCCTCTTAAAAATACAGCTCCCGTTTCTTGAGAAAAATTAAAAGCCTCTTGTTTAGCTTTTTTTGATTTTTTGATTTTGATTAGAGGAGAGTTATTACGGGCTAATCGTAAACGTTTCCATTTCTTAGAGCTCATAGTGGGTGGAACAAAAACCATTAAATTTGTCTGAGAATTGTTTGTTTTTTTTAGATATGAACAAGCAGCAATAGCAGCATTACCAGAAGAAGATATAACAAAATTTTTTTCTTCTTGAGAAATGTATTTTTCAAATAGATAAGAGAGAAGTCTGATTTTATGGGAACCAGACTCATTAAGATATTCATGTTTAATCCAAATTTCTGATAAATTTAATTTTTTTGCTAATTCAGAATATTTTTTTTGTTGAGTATTGTTCATAAAAAGGTTGTTACTATGGCATATAGCTGTAATGAGTTTTTGATGCGAGCAATTATTTAACGATAGTTTGCCATAGGGGTTGACATTGCTGTTTATTTTTTTAAAATGTTATTATGTTTAATTTGATTTGCCCTGAATGCAAAAATAATATTAATATCTCTAATCTTTCTGAGATTACAGAAGGAAGTGTTATTGAGTGTGACACTTGTGGAATTACATTAGAAATTTCAAAAATTGACGGAGATAATGTTAGTTTAGAGGTGGTAGACGAAGGTAAATAATTTTATCTAAGAGAGATTTGTTTCACACTTTGTTTAATCATTCCTCGAAAACCATGAGATCCCAAAAAGATAATTACATCTCCAGGTTTTGTTTTTGTTTCTAAAAAATTTACTAATTCATCGTCTATTTTAAAATAGAAAACCCTTAGGTTTTTTTTATTTTTTTCTTTAATTATTTGGGCTAATTCTTCGCCATTCATTCTTTTTTCCTGCCCTGTATTTGTTTTTGTTTTTGATAATCGTGGAATTATCAAAAAATCAGCAGAAAAAAACGCTTGTTGGTAGAATTTTTTACTGGTTTCAGTGCGATTACCTACATTTGGTTCGTAAATAGCAAAAATGCGTGCTTCTGGGAAATAAAGGCGAATAGCATTTAAAGAATTCTTGGCTTTAACTGGAGAATGAGCTAGATCATCAAATATGAAAATATTTTTTTTTGAAGATTTAAGTTCTAAGCGACGCTTCACTCCATGGAAATTTTTTGTAGCTTTTTGTATTTTATTTAATTCTACACCTATTATATGGCACATGGCAATCCCTGCAGTAAGGTTCTCGATTACATGTTCTCCGAATAATTTGGTTTCAAACTTTCCTAATATTTTATTTTGATTATAAACGGTAAAATGAGATTTTTTAACTGAAATAGAATTTATTTCGTAAGAATAATCTTTGTTGCAATTAATCGCTTGTTTTTTTCCATAACGGATTATTTCAGTATTTGTCAAAAAAAGAACTTTTTCCAAATTATTGTCTTTGTTCTTTTTTAAATTGGCTAAAACTTTTCCTTGAGGGGGTAATAATTTTATTAGCTTCTTAAAACTATCCAGATAGTCTTTCTCTCGAGGGAAAATGTCAACATGGTCCCAGATAACAGAAGAGAGAATAAGGTGGGTTGGTTTATACCATAAAAATTTAGAACGAATGTCCCAACGAGCTGTACTATACTCATCTCCTTCAGTTATACTCCATTGACCCCGTTCACAATGTGCTCCGTTTTTTAAATCAGGAGCTATTCCACCCACAAACCAACTGGGTCCCTTTTTAGCTTCCTTTAGTGTGTGGGCTAAAAAAGCGCTAATGGTGGTTTTGGCATAAGTACCTGCAACTACTATAGAGTTTTTTTTAATAATATATTTTTTTACTAATTCAGGAAATGATTTTATGGTTAATTTTTTTTTGACAACTTCCAAATATTCTGGATTTTTTAAAGAGATAAAATTACCCACTACCACTATTTGGGGCGAGCGAATATTTTCTGGGTGCCAACCAGGATAAAAATCAATTTTAGCTTTTTTAAGATGTTCGCTAATTGGAGGAAAGAATCCTTTATCAGATCCAGTTACTCTCCACCCCATTTCTTTAAACATTACAGCTAAGGCCCCCATACCAACTCCGCAAATACCAATAAAATGAATATGTTTTTTAGTCATTTTTTATATTTTCCAGTTAAGCCATTCTTTTCTTATTTTTTGTTCCTGTGTTTTTGATACATTTCCCGATATTATTACTGTTCCCTTTTTCCCTTTAAAAAGTTCGTCAAAGCAATGATGGATATCTTTGAGCGTCATTGATTTAATAATTTTTTGTTGTTCAGACAAATCTAAAGCTTGGTTGGGTCCAAACATAAAAGCATGCCATCCTACCATGTTAGCAAATGTGATTGCATTATCTTTATCTAAGCCTAGTGTTGTAATTTTTTTGTTTTTATAATACTCAAATTCTTTTTCACTCAATGATTCTTTGAAATTTTTCAGTGTTCTATGGAGCAATGAATAAAAAGACGCTGTTTTTTTTGGTATAAAAGATGACTCTATAAAAAAGTCAAAAAATTCAACATATGTTCTTGTATCAGCGTTAATTGAATAACAAAATAATTTATCTTTAATGGTATAGAAAAGATAATTATCTAAAATTTCAATAAAAAATTCCAATTTAATATTTTTTTCAGCATCGTGGTTGAAAATTGGGCAACAAAAACCAAAATAATTTTGCTGTTTTTTTTGATTTTTTATGTAAATGTTATCCCCCGGGTAAATATATCTTTGGAAATTATTCTTATTTTTTTTCGGTTTTGGAGGAAATAACAAGTGACTGTTAATAAGTCTTATTAATTTTTTATGATTTACGTCACCAGACACAGTTAAAATTATATTTTCTGGTTGATAATATTCTTTAATTAAGTTGTTAACATCATTAAGCGTGATTTTAGAGATACTATTTTTATTACCCAAAATTTGAAAACCCAAAGGATTGTTTTTGTAATAAAGTTTTTCTATTAATCTAGTGTAAATATAAGTAGATTCATCTTTACTTTCTAAAATTTCTTCTAAAATAATTTTTTTCTCAGTTTCAATATCTTTTTGGGTTATATCTAAACCTTTCAAAATCTCGGACAGAAATTGAACGCTAATAACAATATCGTCTTTGTGAGCTTTAATTTCATAATTTGTTCGATCTTTCATGGAATAAGCCCTAAAGTTGTTATCAATATAATGTTTTATCCAAGCATGTTTTTTCAAACTGTTAATTGCTTTTTTTCTAAGAAGACGTTCAACTAGATGCGACACGCCATTATTATTTTTGTTTTCATAACGAGAACCCACTCTAACTGCCATATCAAAATATACGGAATTAAGGTTAGGGTAGTCACAAATAATTACCGTTAATTTATTTTTTAATTTATAAACGTTGGTCTTTTCCATACACTATTAGTATATTACAAAAAAATAGGGGAATCAAGTTAATGACTCCCTTGTTATGGTTCGCGCCAACAGACGATTTACCTTTTTGTTTTATTGGTGTCATGCGTTTTGCGGTCGGTTTGTCTTCTGGCGTCTTTTGGTGTGGTGCGCTTTGTCTTTTTGGCATCGCTTCCGGCCACGATACTTACTGCCATTTGTGTATCCACGTGCCATCTCGTTTCCCTCCTTTTTATTCTATAAAAGAACGATATTTGAATATTATTATACAAAAAACAACAAAAAAGTCAATTATTTGATTGTAAACTTTTAACGTCTACAGATATTAAAAAGTTTGGGAATCCGGATCCCCAAATTTTTACTTAAATCGTTGTTGATGTGTCTGTAGACGCCCAACGTACACAGACAGTTTTTTCTCCTTTGATTAATTTATTTTTTATATAAATTATTTTTTTAAAAATCTTTTCACGATTCGCAATTAATGCAGGTTTTAGATAGTCAACCTCGGGAGACAATCCCCAATAAAAAAAGGTTAGTCCCTGATAAATAGATTTGTCCAGTCTTCTGGGTAACGGATTTGGTCGGTCGTTGGTAACCCGGTTTTATTTTTTATTTCGTCAATTATTTTTTTTGCTTCTTGAACCGTCATTCCATTTGTGTTTAGGGCAATGGCTACTACTTTAGTTTTTAAAAAGGAGGGGATTACGGCCTTTTCTGCAAGCTCAATTACTTTTTTTATGTCTGGGACGGGCAATAATTGGCATCCTGTAATGCGTTTTCTTAAGGGCCTATGGACTAAAACCAAATGAGTGGGGCAAGCGCCATGAATTAAAGCGATTGCTGTTGTAGAAAAAGCAGGGTGAGATAAAGACCCTTGTCCTTCTATAAAATATATATCTGGATTATCCTTGTTTTCTTTTTCTAAAATCATTTTCTCAACAGCTCCTGCCATAAAATCACCTTCGCATTTGTCAACGGCAATACCCCAGCCTTCAATCATAATACTGGTTTGACCTGTCGGGATTATACAAGTATTATATTTTTTACTTGCCATTTTTGCCAATTCATATGTAGTTGTTAGCTTTCCAATCGCGGCATCTGTGCCTATTGTTAATACAATTGGTTTTTTAATCTTATATGCCTGACAGCTTGCGATTGGCAATTCTGATGGGGACAAGCGTGTTTCCCATATTTTGCGAGAATTTCGTTTAGCTGATTTGAGTATTTTAGGGCATAAAGAAAGTGACATGTGCATGCCACTTACTAAATCAAAATTATTCTCTAAGGCCCATACCAAATTATCAATGAGATCTTTAGGTATTTTGCCTCCTTTGGGAGCAATACCTATCATTAATATATTTGCTGAAGTTTTCTCTTTAGCTTCTTCAATCGTTTTAAATATTGGGATTTTATTTTTAACGTCTTTCAATATTTCGGAAACATATATTTTTTTACAATAGCCGTCAACTAAACCAACAATATTATATT
>Ga0075122_10000199_pt1 | contig 49786 bp, 76 predicted proteins | sample AntAceMetag02UKB_FD_69790 | JGI IMG/M metagenome (GOLD analysis project Ga0075122, IMG submission 69790) | Saline lake microbial communities from Ace Lake, Antarctica - Antarctic Ace Lake Metagenome 02UKB | ecosystem: Environmental > Aquatic > Non-marine Saline and Alkaline > Saline | place... | reverse complement strand
AAGACTACTTCTAGCCTGACCATAGCTTAACAAACCTGGAGTTTTCTCACCAACACCAGATTTATTCTGTTCAACTCTCCAAGCATACCAATCATTGAAGCTCTGTTTCCCACCTTGACTCTTCTGAAATTCATACTCTTTTATAAGTCCAGTCTTCTCTTGGTTGCTTAGCTTCTTAAAATCTAGAATTGATTTTCTATAGTCTGCTGTTCGTCTAGCATCAAGCTGACCCTGCTGAATACCAACTTGAGCCTCTCGAGTCTCAGCCTGCCTACCCCAATTACTAACCTGAGCTGACTTATATGCTGCATCAGAAACATCAGCTAAAGACTTCCTACTAATATCCCTTTGCCCAAGCATAGTCTTCATAATATTAGACATCATTGCTGGAGTTAAGCCAGCTGTATCCGCCAAGGTCATGTTTTGAAGATTTTGACTCTGAAGATTCCTATCACCCATCATCTTCTTCATCATGTTCATGTAGCTTTGGTTCTGAATTAACTGGTTAGCCATGCCTCCCATAGCTCCAGCAGGACCCTCTGGGTTCATACTACCACCTAGTGTAGCCATAAACTCAAGCATTAGATTAGGATTGTTAGCACCAGTAGGTGTACCTTGAGGATCAGCCATCTTAATACCCCCCATTTATAGCATTTTGAAATCCCTTACCCATCCAATCTTCTGATAAAGACTCCTGACCACCACCTGATCCAAATGCACCAACAAGTTTGCTAGTCTCACCACCAATACTAAACTTACCATCACCAAGTGTCATCTTCGCTCCACCTGCTAACATCTTCTTCATCATCTCCATATAACTCTTATTCTGAATCCATTGATTAGTAACTCCACCAATAGCTCCAGCCGGTCCCTCTGGATCTAAACTAGCACCCATACTAGCCATCATTTGAAGGACTAAAGGATTTGAAAATAGACTACCCCAACTAAATCCTCCGCCTCCACCTCCAACAGGATTACCAGATATTCCTGGATAGCCTGGTATTGAACCTCCAAAACTTGCCATAACTAATTACCCCCAAAAGTTTAATTACATACTAACTCATCAATCCCATAGCAGCACCTAAGACTGCACCAACGACTGCACCAACAGCTGTACCTATACCTGGATATACAGACCCAATCATCGCACCAGCCGCCGCACCACTCATTGCACCACCTATAGCACTTACAACTGGATCTTTCTTTTTCTGTTTAGTCATTGCAACTCCACCACTAACAGATGCTAAAACATTAGCTCCATATTGAAAGACTTCCAAATCCCATACTGCATCTGATTCATCAATAGAGATATTTGAGTCAATCTCTTCTTTCTTTGCTACAATCTTTATCCTATTACTTTCAACCATAGAATGGACATAGTCTCTTTCAAAATCAAACCTCTTCAACATAAGATTAAGCATCTGACCAGTACCTTCAAGGTACATTCTTTTATACTCAATCATGCTCCTAGTATTTATCTCACCTATTTGAACATCTTTCTTTAAGTTAATTGATCCAACTTCTACATTCTTAGCTAAGTTAGATTTACTAAGTTCTAAGTCTTTTGTTAAATTAGTAGGTGCAAGACTAACTTCCTTGGTAAGGTTGGCTTTAGTAATTTCTATACCCTTTGTTATATTAGCCCTACCAGTGTCAAGGTCTTTTGCTACATTGGTTTTGCCTACGTCTACATCTTTTAGTAAATTAGTCTTCTCCACATCAAAGACTTTTAATAAATTAGACTTACCAATGTCTATCTCTTTTAGTAAGTTAAGCTTACCTATATCAATATTCTTTAACAGGTTAGACTTACCTACTTCAATATTTTTTAGTAAATTAGCCTTATTTACGTCAATGTCTTTTGCTAGGTTAACTTTACCAACATCTAAACTCTTTAATAGATTAGTCTTACCAATATCTGTATCCTTCAATAGATTAGTCTTACCTATTTCAAGATCCTTATTCAAATTACCAAGACCAACTTGGATATCTTTGCCCATGTTAGCTACATTTGTATCAGCATTCTTTAAAGCTGCATTAACTCTTAATGTTGAAGAATGTTTAGCAACATCTCTGTCTCTAAACCCTTCAATAATAGACTCTCCAATCGGAAAGGCAGATGAAACAACTGCATTTATATCTTGCATTCCACGCCTAAAACGTGGTAGAACTGTAGTAAGTATCTGATCATCTAGCTGAGCTGCGTGGGCTGCTACGTCAAGAACAATTTCAGCGTCAGTTATTTCTCCAGTATCTATAACAGCTAGATCAGCTATAGCAGCCAAGTCATCTATAGCTAAGTCATCTACTTCTATATCATCTATATCTATATTACCTATATCTACTAAATCATCAACTACTAAATCCATAACAGTTATATCACTAATATCTGGTATATTACTAACTACCAAATCCGTAATATTAACCATGTCATCTAACTCAGCATCATCTATAATCCTATCCTCTACCACTACAGCATCAACTATGACTAGATTATCTATCTCAAGATCAGTAAGCTCACCTATGTCCGCACTAGCTTGTGTATATAAAGTTGCCCAATCTCCAGTGTCATTTACCCCTGCTAACATTGAAGCAAAAGCTGCCAATGCTGCTTCATAAGCTGCAATATCAGAATCTGGATTATATGCAGCAGCACCTAACCAAGGAGAATTTCCAAGTGCAGAGTCCATTACTTCTGTGACAGACTTTTCAATTTTGTCGACTGCTGCAAGTGTAGTTCCAGCACTCAACCAATCACTATGTACCCCTGCCATATAAGCTGGATATTCAACCGCACCAGAAGAACTACCACCACCACCTGATCCCATTTTTTAGTCCTCCGAAAGACCGTTTAATTTTTTTATGGTCTCGTCAACATTAAAGGATATGAATGTGTAGTCAGTATTCCCACCTAAACCTTTTGCTAAATTAACCATATGAGGAATAGATGAATAAGCTATTAATTGACTACATCTTTTTTCTTTTGCATACTTAGTAACCACAGTAAGTGTCCGTCCCCAACTGCCTGGGTCGATAGGATTGTAACCATAGAGACAGTATACGAGTAAGTTCTTTGTCTCACTTGGCTCATCGTAAAGTAACTGTGTAAGAGATATACCTTCAAACTTTACACTCTCACCTTCTTTAACATACTCAGCCCAGACTTCTAATGTCCCACGAAGACAGGCTGATAAAATTCTATTCATCTTATCTGGATGATCGTTTACTATTGGAGGTAATGATTCTTCAATAGCATACTTAATGATATCCCAGAAGGCAGAGATTTGTTCAGGTAGTAATTTGTTAACTAACGATTTCATCTTATTGTCCTCTCAATGGTGGAGCATAGACTCCACGAATTCCTCTTAAGTCTGTCATCTTATACCTAACACCTATGTAGCCGATTTTAAAGTCGTCATAAATGTCAGTGAACCTTATCTTAAATCTAAACATATTACCAGCTGCTGTAAGAGTAGCTATTCCCATGTTGTTAGTAGGTACGAAGTTACTTGAGCCCCAATTGACTAGATCAAATGCGTAGTCAACAGCTGCCTCTGCACCAACCACTGAAAATGCATCTGTCTCAATTACAGACACTGTCTTCTGCCCTTTGTAACTCATATCAAAAGGCCCTGTTGTAATAAGTGGAAGACTGTCATCTACACTATCCGGCAATACATAAACTTCACTACCTCTTCCCCAAACTGCTGACGGATGCTGAGTTACTTCTGTCAAGCCATAAGAAGAAAGTAAGTAAGTCTTTGTACTATTACCAATATAGAAATCCTTACTTGAAGGATCATAGTTGATAATAATATCTTCAGCCGTTCCCAAGGATTCCATGAATGACTTATATCCGAGCTCTTTAATTCCTTCACTTGTCACCTCCCTAAGGATATAGTCTTCCCCTACATAAATATGCCTCTTAATTCCTTTACCTACTGCCCCTCTATTAACAACTCCTATATCTAACAACTCAACAAACCCAAACCCAGGAACTGGATCATTTACTGGCTTTAGTAAAGTAATTCCTTTAGATGAGTAACCTATTACTATATTACCTAATTCCTTAGTATGAAATACTTCTCCACCATAAGGACATCTACGATAACCAGCTTCGTTGTCAAGTTCAGGAGTAAAGTCCATTGATCCAATCTTAGACCATATATAAAAGGTTTCATCACAGTCGTACCAGGCACTTACTACATTCCCTCCAATAGCCTGACCATTTAGATTACACACAGTTTTCATCATAGGAATGTCTACATCTGCAGCAGTCACAGCCCAAGCTGCACCAGTTACATCCCAGTAAATCATTGCAACTCCATTAGTCATAAAAGCATACTCGCCGAAGTCTGCTAGTTCCATTAAGGTACCGATTCCATAGATTCCGTGAGCTAAAGTGGCAATCAAGGTTACTGTAAGATGATCGTCTGTAACTGCATAAACATAGTCAGCAGATGCTGTTAAGTCTCTAACTACTAATACATTATAAGTATCACCAATCAAGACTTGAGGAAAGGGCCAGTTGTAGTGTAGGTCAACTATAACTGGCAAAGGATTATCACCTAAGACAGCTGCCTTAAGTCCAAACTTCCCACACCTAAATCCAAGACATTCATCTAACACTTGTGTATTAAAAGGTGCGTTGTATGGACTTAGACCATTCTTAAGTGCTTCATCTATTATAAGTTCAAACTCCCTCATCTAACTCCTCCACAACAAACTCCTCAATTTGTTTCTCTAACTCTTCAATTAAGAAGCTCTGAACATCTCCACTAATAGGAACCCAAAGCATAGAGACCCAAACTTCACTCACCATACTTTCACCAATTGCTGTGAGTGTAACTTCAAGACAGTCACCTGGTTTTACATCCAAGTCAGTATTTATAGCTAAAGTTTTTTTCTCAACTGTGAATCCCTTAGACTCAGAACTCTCATCATTGAAGATTCTTACACCTATATTCACACCATCTCTGGGTTTCTTATCTAATCGAATGTAACCCTTCGTTATCTTACCTTCACAAGGAAACATATAACGAAGGATTACACCTTCAAGACTTTTACCAATTAAGTCACTTCCAATCACAGCATTGGAAATTGGATAAGGTGTAACAATCGCCTTGGCAGTTTTTCTAGACCTACGCACAAGGCGAGAAATTACAGTCTCAATATACTCTATCCGTTCATGACTTATGGTAGAGTGTTTCTTAAACAAAGGCTGTTTCATCTCAACCTCCTAAGTACTCATTGTTGTTGCACAGGTTACGTCTAGTGTTTGTAACGTACTGTAAGTTGATTCAGTCAGTATTGCCTGAAGATATATCTCCAGTGCAGCTATGAGTGTAACAGTGTCAGCTAGTAAGTTACAATTTAAAGACTGTGTAATCTTATGATTAGTTGTTGCACCAGCTCCGTCGTCTGCTAGCATATTAATAACTAATGACCCAGTAATAAGTGCAGCTACACCAACTGCAGTATCTTCTAAAGTTAGATGTGCAACTAAAAGAGTCTCCATATTTGCAAGACTAGCAACGTTTGTTTCTTTATAACTTCCAGATAATGTAGCCATTTTTTATCCCTCCATTTGAGATACTTCAGCAATTAATTCTTCAACAAGGTCCATTCCAAGTTGACCAACTTCATCTCTAATTGAACTAGTCCAATCATTCACACCTTGAGTGTTTCGGTTAGTTACTTCGATTTGTCTCATAGATGCCATGTAAAGTAGCATTGGGTGAACTTCAGACCAGTAGTTTTTATCTATATCCTCAACCAGCTCCATTGAGTAGAATAGTCCACGAATGTCTATCATGATGCGCTGGTTTGCAGGAGCACTTACAAGTATAGAATTATACTCATGGAAACTCCCTGCTTCCACATCTGTAAACCCTGCAAATGCTTCTATATCTCCAGCCTCTGCATCTTCAGGTATATAACGGACTATGCAGGGTGAATAGTATAGTGGGCTACCACCTAAACGACTACTTGGCAACCCAGTCAAATATGCAGCTGTTAAGTCTTGCAAAGACTTCTTCTCAAGTTGCCACCGTTCACTTGATGTTGCAGCCCAGACTTCCTTAATAGCTCGACAGTATGGAAACGAAGCACTGAACTTACCTATCTCAACAAATCGAAAACAAGAGGCCCAAGACTTCTGTGTTTCATCTAATCGATCAAGATACTTCCTTCCCTCATTGATAAAGAAGTCTGCACCATTGTCGGTGAAATCTTCATTAACAAGATCAAACCGTCCAGAGAGGCTTCTAAATTTTGTCCTTAGTTGTAATAAGTTCATTGCATCACCAGTCCGTTAAATTTTTATATGGTCTATGTATTATTACTTATGTCACAATACCAATTAGTTCCATCGAAGACACAAGTCATATGATCAGTGGCATTTGGACTCCAATCTCCTGCAGCGTTTCCTTTTAGATTTGTTCCAGTAAAATCAACTATAGTAACAGCATCACCTATAATTACCCTTATCTCCTGCCCAATAAATCCATCATCAAACGTCGTGATAGTTACTCCACCACCAGTGTTAGCAGTCACAAAAGTACTTCCATTAGCAACTGATGGAGTTGCATCATTTGCGGTAAATGTCTTGATTAAGGTAGGATCAAGGTTTACCATAGCCGTGCCTATAATATTTCCAAGAAGTAAATTTTCAGTTCCGGTAGCTATAACAGTAACATCAGTGCCATTATTGTATAGCATGTTAAACGCTATAACATTATCAACTGAATCTGCGTGTTCAATAGAAATTCCTGTCCCTATATTAGCGGTACAGTAATTTCCAATTATAACAGATTGTTTCAGCTTATATCCACGAATACCAGATGCACCATTTGAATCTGTCCTATTGCCAATAATAATAGCACGACTACCTGAAGAACTAAATATACCAGAACGAGCACACCCAGTTACAACATTACCAATAGCGATAGAATCTGCATATACCTGTATTCCATGAGAAGTCAAAGAATTACTAATCATGTTATTTGATATAGTCCCACGTACAAAGATAGATGCACCATCGGCATCTGCAGTCCAGTTTTCTACAAGATTACCAGACACAATCATTGCTGGAGTGATTCCAGCTATTGCAGCTCCATATGGAAAAGTGTCCCTTGTAAGTACACTATCACGTAACACATTATCAGTTATTGCTATATTACTTCCAGCAGTTGCATAGATACCATTCATCCCACCAGAAATTGTATTTCCAATAATAGAGAAGTTATCAAAGATGTGAGTAAGTCCAGTAGGTTCTGATACTATTACAATCCCAGAACCAACAACGGCAGGATCCATTATTATAGTATTTCCAATGATAGATATATTATAAACTTGCTGATTACCTGCAGCTCCTGGTGCCCTTAGAGCATCATACCCTACAATTTTTATAGGCTCACCTGAGCCATAGTCATCCAAGAATGTAGTAACATTTCCCTTTATTACTACATCATGAATTACTCCGCTAAATCCTATACAAGCAATAAGTTCATCTCGATAACCCTCAATGGTATTATTAGATATATTTACATTTGAGATTTCATCTGTAGCAGCATCCATTCCAAGTGGACGTAACCATATACCAAAGCGCCCTCTGAATTTATTGTTACAAATTAGAATATCTGAAGCAGCACCCCAAATGTTAGCTACTCCCATACCAGTTGATGTTAAATTCCCTATGTTATCAGAGCTACAGCCTGACATTTCAAATCTGTCCAAGTTACTAATAGATAATATAAAGCCCAACATATTAGCAACAACATCAAAGTGAATGTCTCTGACAGATATGTTACTGTTTCTATCCGCTACAATTGGTGTGAATGGATCTGGCAATGAGTTGCAGTATAAACTACCAGAATTTTTGATAAGTTGTATACTACCATTAGGTGTCAAAGTACCTTTAATTACAGAACCTACTCCTACACCAACAAGGCTAGTATTAGAAGGTATTTCTAGTGAATAATAATGCCCACCTGTAAGAGCTCCATCAACTAAGTAAGTACCATTACTAAGCTGCACAGTACCACCATTTGTGGAAATAGAATCCAATGCAGCTTGAATTGCCTGCCGAGTAATAGTTGCCTCAGTCTCATCATTATGAGCACCAAACCACTCTGGATACACAGATCCTGGCATATTGTTTAGATCTACAGTTCCATCTCCGTTAAATATCTTGTAGAGTCCAGCAGATACTTCGGACAATATAGTGAGTGTAAAACCTAATGAAACACTTAATGTCACTCCCTCTGTTACTATAAGCCTAACATTTGCTGGGATTGTTAAGTTTCCAGAGATAGTCCATGTACCAGGGGATATCACTAGATCCTTATAATCAGCTCCAATGGCGGTTATAGCTGCGTCAATAGTGGTATTACTGAGTGTGGCTCCATAAGCTCTTGCATCTACATGAACTCCATTAGATATAACTACATCTTCTGTAAAGTCAGCTCTCATTTTGTCTCCTAAGTTGCTGCCCTAAAAGTTATCATAAATCGTATGCTTGCTCCATCTCCAAATATTGCACCTTGTATGGCGTTTGCATTATCTAGTGCAGTCTGAAGGTTGAACCATATACTCGTTCCAGATGAAGCAATATCTGGAGTAATACTATAACAATTAGTTGCAAGATTAGTATAATAAGATACGGCCCCGCCCGTTGAAGTTACGGAAGCAGTGATAGTATTTCCAGTTACTGTTGTTGTGCTACCAGTTCCCAGCGCATTGACTGTAATCTGCCCCCATAAAGTTACGTGCCTTCCTACTTTTATATACTGTCCTGTTTGTTTAGTATAAGTTGTATTACCACCAAGTGAAGGTGTCCAAGTCCCCTCTTCATAATCATCCAGAGTGTTAGCATCAGCACTTGGAACCGCAGTCGCTGGAAAAGCTATCTGGCCACCAGTCAGCGCGATGATAGGAGCCGTAATCTGAGTCGTGAAGGTTGGGCTGCCAGCTCTCACTGGAGCACCGGTTCCAGTCGCGGTAGTCCAGACAGGCGCAGCAGCTCCACCACCAACAAGCACTGTCGTTGTCGCTCCAGCGGCCAGCTCTGTACCAGTTCCACTAGCACCACCATAGATAATGCCACCAGCCACGGTCAACGGGCTAAGTGCATCAAAGCCATTAGCTGCTGTTGAAGCCCCGGTTCCACCATCAGCCACCGGAACATCAGTTCCATCAGCTCGGTAAATGTACTTGGTTCCAATAGTTACAGCAGTTGGAATGTCAGTTCCCCAAGCAATCGGGCTTCCAACTCCACCACCAACCGCAATTGTAGTAGCTGCTCCGTCATTAATAGAAAGTAAATCTGCATCACTAACATCACCACCAGCTCCATAAGTAGCTGCCGCAAAGTTTAAGTTAGTAGTCAATCCAGTGTCATGAACATGAGTTAAGGTAACATCTTGATTATCACCAAAGTAAATAATAGCTTCATCTGCAAGATATTCATCAGACCATTCACGATCTACTGTTCCAATTGAGGCTCCATCTGAAGAGTCTGGAGACACATCTGAGCCTACAATTACGTCACCAGAGACATCAATGTTTCCAGTTAGTCTTAAGTGAGTAGTTCCATCTGTCACTTCCATATAAACACTGAAGTCATTCCCATCATCCCAGAGGGTGAGTCTTCCTTCATCATGGAGAATAACATCACCTGGTACTGAATCAGCAATTCCTACATCAATACCACCTGAGCCACGGACAGTTAGTTTACCAGTAGTCTCAGCAAGATGCATAGTACTTGCTGCACTACCAACAGTCCAGTATATATCATCAAGACCACCACTACCGATGTGAAGATCATCACCACCATCAACACGCATTATTGATCGTACAGTTCCACCTGCATCATCGAAGGATATTCCATCACTTGTAGCATTTGGAAAGCGTATTCCACCAGTTAGAACTAAGTAATCAAGAATATCATCAAAGGTCATTGAAGCGTCGCCAGCGAAGGCACCTGCGTCGTTGTACTGGAGCTGAGTGTCTAATCCACCTGGCAAACCTCCACCAATACTTACAATCCAATCTCTAACTGCATTCTGAGTAGGTGCAAGTAAACTATTATCCCAAGCAGCTGCATTGTAAGCAGTGTTGTCAGGAGGGACTGGACCGAATGGAGAGTCTCCCCAGGAGAATGCAATAGATGGAATTAGTAATATAGAAAGTAATATAGAAAGTATGTATTTTTTCATCTTTATACCCCCGGCTCGAATTCCCAAGTACATTGAAGGACAGCTGCATCTTGTTGAGTATGATTTATGAAACTGAAGGTTTGTATAGCTCGCCCACTTGCAAGTCGAAGACTCTGACCAACGTAGAGAATATGGCCAAGACCTGCAGCACCCGCTGTAGGAATAGCTCCACCTAGACAGAATCTAATCTGGTTGGTTTCACAAGTTATCACAACTGCAATTGCAGGTGAATCATTCTTCATATATTGAGCAGCGGTGAACTGTTGTGCAACATCAGTTACCACGATTCTTTCAGTCTCATCTGGTAAACCTTGAAATTCATAGTTTGGATTTGCCATCTTAGTTACCTCACATTTAGTCCGTTAAATTTTTATACAATCTGGAAGCCGTTAAGCTCCCAGATTGTAAGGAAAAGGTTAACAGTTTATACAGCACTCGGGAGACCAACTCCATTAAGGAGAGCACATTTTTCAGCAAGGCCAAATTCCAGACCACACTCAGTTAAGTACTCCTCATTGGTTCCATCAAGACGACGCCCACCATAGCCTTCAGGGTGAGTCTTTTGTGAACTCTCACCGTAGAATGCCGTGTCGTCTATGTATTTGTAAGTCATTTCCTTCGGCTCGAGTAACACACCCATGTAACGAGTAGTTGCATCGTAACTGAAGAGCGGGTGAGTCTTCATATGAATAGTACCGAAAGGTGTGATCCAGGTACGAATGTCCATACCGTAGGTTTTTTGTGCAGGCTGAAGATTGATCTGGCCACCAGTCATTGCTAAAGCATCAATGCCCAGGAGAAATCCAGAGCCACAGAGGCAAAGTTTTTCATTTGCACCATAGCGGAAGATTTGCTCGAGTAAGTTCTTAAGCCAAGTCTCACCACCTTGTGCCCAGGTAAGACCAGAGTAAGTTGCATTGAGAGTATAGTCATCGCAATTAGCTGCCGCGTAAGTGCGGATAAAGTCAATTACACCTCTAGTGGTTCGCTCAGGCTTCCCATTATCTCCAATGTTGGAAGTGTAGATGCCCCAGAGGAATGCAAGTTCCATTTCCCAGGAGTGCATTTCCAGTGCTTCTGACTTAGCCTTCTGGTATTGATCACCTGTGCGAAGACGAGTCTTTCGCGCGGTCCTGGTTAATGATAGAGGGGTGCGGAAAATCTGTGTTGCATTGTAGATCTCCACAGGGTCAAGAGAGATAGCATCAGGCATCTCACCACCCTCAGGGTTAATGTTACCGATAATCTTGAATACGTCACAGGTGGTAAGATCATTGTCAGGTGAGTTAGTGTCAGCTTCGAGTAACTTTACAGCCAGGACTGAATTGACACCGCCTCTGGCTACATCGGTGACTTTACCAACTACATCTACACGATAGTCAGATGCATCACGTAGAAGGATTTGATGGCCAGCTCTGACTCGACTTGCGAGTACAGTTGTCATCTGAACAAATATTGTGTCTCCAGCTACACCCGGAGCTGCATATGGAACTAACATACCAGCATCGGTACAGATAGCATCTACGGCTCCACCTACGGCACTTTGAGTCTGCGTCCACCAGTGAAACTTAGGATCGTCGACAGACTCAGAACTTATCATTGACAGAATGGCGGTTAAAGGAGCCATTCCGTTAGGGTACAAATAGAGAATTTGTTCTCTCCAATTTTCAGGGCGTTGGTTGTCTACCCAATCGCCGTCACCCGTAGTTGTTACTCTTACCATTTCGGCAAGGAGCTAATCATTTCTGCTAGCTTCCCTATGTCACCATAGGGACCAGATCATATCACCACTTCGTTTGAAGTGCCACCCTTTCCAACTTTGTATAACATTGAAGGAACTATATAAGGATCTATTAGTTCAAAGAATTTTTCCCTATCACTGGCTCTCATTCTAAGTCTATATCCAAGGCCTTTATTTTTGACTCTGTTAACCCTAAATATAATACCAAACTTATCAACTACTGTCTTAGCTAATGCTTCTAGTTCAAACTTACTAAAACATAGTTTATGGATAAGTATATTATGCCCAGCAGATGGACTATAATGATAGCTTCCATCATCTTGATATAATATAGCTAACCCAAGTGGACTTAGAAGTTTAAGTGCATGAGGATCTATAGATTTTCTTTCTAATGGTGCGTAGAATCTTTCATACACTTTAGTAAACCAGGGATGAGCAGATGATCTTAGTCTAAGATACTTTCCATCAGGATTAAACCCACTTTTAGACTGCTTAACTGGGTTTATAGACCAACTTGTTACCTGTTCAATTATAGACGCTTTCCAGTAAAGGTAGTCTTCACTGGATTCTTTATGAGTTATGGCAAGGCAGTAGTTTCCCCTGACCTTTTTTTCTATAGAACCATCACCGAGAATCATCCAGCAAAAAGCTTCCATAATTTGAGTTTTGTTAAGTTTTTGACATCTAATAATCATCTGCTTTAATCCTTCAAAGTTATGTATAGTCATGATCGTTACACCTCCTGTATCAGGTTGGCACGGGATTGTCTCATTGAGATGTTCCCCGTTTTAGAGTAGTTTTACATGCGCCGAGTTAACGCATACCTAGAAATCCCATTGTTAATTACCTCCGATTATTTTAGTTACGGTTGTTGTTTAGGAAATAAATCTTCCCATGTGAATCTTAAGGCTCCACACATATGCCAGTAAAGTCCATCACTGTACCAGAGTGTAGGCTCACAACTTGCGTAAGCTACTATATCATCTCCCCAGCATTCAGAGTCATCATCGTCAGTGATGGTTACAGAATTAACTCCGTCAGCTCCACGGACTAGGACACTGTAAAACCGTCCCCTTGCCTCTGCAACAGGTGGCAAGGTGATGATAATTGGCCCACTGTCTGCATCAGCACTTGGACGTAAGACATAATCACGAACAGACATTTTGTAACTTTCCGCCGGATCATGGAACTTATCGACTATTTCCTTATCATGCTGTACGGACCTGTCTTCAAGTGCCATAGTGTGCTCCAGTCCGTTAAATTATTACACGGACTTTAAGGTTTCAAGCTCGACAAATTTGTCTAATTGCATTAACATACTAGGTTTTAACATTAAAGGTTTACCATTTATTTCCTGAGGCAGTTTTACTTTTTCAAATACTATCTCAGTTTTCTGCGCCATTAGTTCATTGAGTTCTTCTATGAATTTCGGCCAGCTTTCGTCCTCAGGCTTGATACCTACCTGATTGGTTTGTACATCAGGAGAACCATAGCGAGTTACTAGACCATTTCGGACTTTGTCAATGGCTATAAAAGTATCATTGAGTTTAGTCATTAGCTTAGCAACTGACATACTGGTTCGAACTGGTAATTCCATCTCGAATATTTCTCCAAAATTCTTAACAGCGTTAAAGACCTCAGCATTTGTTAGTTCCATTTTTAATCTCCTGTGGATTACCTGAAGGTTGATTGTGGGAAACTGGTCAGGAACCAGCTTTCGGGACTAGTACCCTATCCCACAAGAGTTATTATGCATCAGTCTCAATTATCTCAATGTGAATTTTAGCTTCCCAAGATTTACCTTCAGGAACCTGCACATGTAAGATGTCATCTCCATGTGGAGAAGTCTCGATTTTAAGGTACTTCTCAGATGAAATGTTGACTATCTCATTTCCAAGGTATTGAACAGACCTAGGAACAGTCCCATTTGTTAGTTCCATTAGATTACCTCTTACTGATCAGCCCACTCAGTGTCGATTACAGATGCATCGTAGAACGGAATGTAGTAATGAGTTCCGTTACAGTCAATCTTAATTACACCATCTGCAGAGTTAGCATCAGTGATTGTGGTTGTCTGCACATAAGCACCATCAGTCATGTCAGCGTCCAGGAATCTAAAAGCATGATGGATGTAACTTTGACCACCAACAGCTGAAGCCTCGAACTTAATGCCACTCCCCATTTTAGCTGCATCAGTTGCTATTAGATGGATTCCAGCGATGTTGTTGTTAGTGTAACAATGAGCCTCAAAGCCATAGTCACAATAGTTTCGCATTATTGCCTTGACAACTATGACTGCTCCAGCAATGTTATCTACAGAGCCAGCATCAAAGTAACCAGCAATTAGCGGCTGGTCGAGGGTTCCACCAGTTGCAATGGAGGCTACTCCAAGTACTGCATAGCATCCGCCAGTTGCAGCCAAATCACAGGCTACACCTTCAATTGACATTGAGCCAAAGACACCTACGTGTTGGTTAGATCCAATAATTTCATCGCTACTGGACTGCACTCCAGAAATGTTACACTTTCCCCAGATTGCATAGGTGTCCTGGATATTATGGGCTACTTCGATTCTGATGTAGTGACCAATCATAAAGCCTTCTTCACCAAATGTTTCAGAAGATGCTAAGGTCATGTACTTACCCATTAAGTAATTTCCACCAGTGATTTCGGCAGTGAGGTTTACACGTTCTATGATTACAGATGCAGCCACAGTACCAATTGCAAGTGCACCTCCAGCTTCATCTCCAGCTATTAGAATTGCACCAGTGTTAAATCCAGTATCTAATGCTGAAAATATATGGAGACCAACTCCAGTAGATCCAAGCTCTGACCAGCCTAAACCATCTGAGTATAGTGTAATTCCACGGCCTACTTCTGTAATTGTAAGATCCGACCATCCCTCAGATTCATCATCATGATCTTGGATGATGATAGGAAGATCTACATCTACATTGCCTCTGGCGATTATAGAGTATATTCTACCTTTGGCTTCAGATACGATTGGTAGAGTAACTGTAATTGCAGCCGCGGCCACAGTGGGTCGAACTACATAATCACGAGTTGTCATTTCATAATCTGCAGCAGGATCGTGGAACTTGTCTACCACTTCCCTATACTGCTGCGCATTGTTTTGTTCAAGTCCCATAATTGTTACCTCCGAATTGTTTTGTTCATCTCCTCAAGTTCATTGAGAAGAGGGTTAGTGTTAGGTTTTTCTTCAGGAATTGTAGTACGACGCTTTCTGGAAGGGAGCCTAGGTGACTTCCTTTCAGTTGTCTTTGTAGCTTGTTTGTGAAGTTCAAGCCGTTTTCTTGCATCATCTGCAACCATTGGTAAGAGATCCATCATGTCCTTGCCAGGATTTTTAGTTGCTACTTCTTCGAAAACGGCAGCTACTACCTTTTTAAAGGGTTCAAGGTCTTTGTTGTCGGAGTAGAATTTATTATTCATTTGTTTAAGTTTATCCATCATGTCTACGCTAGCGCGGACTATGTCTGGAATAGAGCGTAAGACGCCTTCGCCAAGTACCTTGCGTGTGTCGGTGACTGCACGTTGGTAGATATTGTTGAATACCTTATTGAGTTTCTCAGGATCACGGGTTAAGTCTTCTAAGTCTTCATCTTCATCAATAAAGTCCTGAGCTTCGAAAGTTAAAGGTTCTGGGTCAGGCTCAGGTTCAGGTTCTACAACTGGCTCAGGTTCATCTTTAACTTCTTTCTCAGCCAGTTTCTCACGCAGCTCGGCAATGAGTTTGTCTTTTTCATCGAGTTCAGGCTCTTCTTCTTCCTTCTCCTCTTCAATTCCTTCTTCAATTCCCTCAGCAGGGATTTCTTCTTCTTTAAGTTCTTCCTCAAGTCCCTCTTCTGTACCCTCTCCCTTAATTTCTGTATCTGGTTCGAGTTCATCTTCAATTACCTCTTCTTTAACATCTTCATTTATTTCCTCAACTGTTTCAATAGCTGAATCAAACGCCTTATTCATCTCCTGCACATCACTTTTTACTTCTTCATCTCCCATGAGTTACCTCCAAAAGATTGTTAAATTATTTTACGGACTATCGAATACTAAGCTTACGATAAAGCTCCTGCCAATAACCATAGTTAGCACCACCATCTCCATCTATGTTCATTAAAGCTAATACATCATCAACTTCAAAGTTGACGGTAGATGCAAGTGGTTGGTTTAGATATAATTGTCCAAGAGTCTTTGCTCCAGCTGTAAGTGTAACATTATCATCTTGGAATATAAATATCTTTACTTGGCCTTGAAGTCCACCAGTTATCTGTGTTATTGGACTAGGTCCAGCAGAACTAATTATCACCTTCTCAAGTGATACAGTTGAGAGATCTTCTCCGGTGCCTACAGATAAACTAGTTGTCGCAGCAGCTATAGCTAATTCAGTAGTTGTAATTCCTGCCTCACCAAAGATTATTGAATTAATCTCAACTGCAAGTGCCCTTATCCAATAAGGCCAGTTTGCATTAAGTTCCTGGTCAGTCGGTTGATTTACGTTTAGCGTCATCTTTCTTATCCTCCAGAATTTGAAGAAGTATATCAGGAATGTTTAGGAAATATGAAACAGCTTTTCTTCTACCTTTTATGTCACCTAAGCTAATTAAAGTCTCAGATGTGTTAGGGACTATCATGTGTCCTGAGTCATCTACGTGAGGTTCACCTACAAGGTCATATTCAAGCTTAGCTCGCTTGGCCAGATCATTTAGTTCAGATTTAATGTCTAGCCAAACGAACGAATCTTTGAATTCTTCGACTTCGGACTTTGAACAGTTTATGGTTTTTTCGTCAAGCATTAGTTGTAGACCTTTATGACTACGTAGTTGAGTATGATTGTTAAGGTTGAGGTTGACAATGCACCAGTTGGATCAGCCACAGGTACGACTGCGACTACTGCCTGGTCTAAGGCTCTAGCAACCTCACCCCAATAGCCTACACCTGATTCAACGGCAATAGAATCTACAACAGCGTTAAGAAATGCTGCACTGAATCCATCTTCGGTTAGCACTGTTCCGGTTCCATCAACTGCGCGAATCTCAAGGTCATTTGCACCAGCGAACGCTCCACCACTGTAATCAAGGTAAGCTATAGCAGTGTTAATTAAGGTGAACTTGTTAGGTCCAGGTGCAGCAAGTAAAGTCTGAGGTGTTGTGTGCAAGGCACGAATTTCATCTGCTGTTAGCATAACCTTCACTGAATTATGAAGCATATCAAACTTATCAATGTACCCTTCTCTGGATTCCACTACATCAAAAAATCCTTTCATGATCTGTTACCTCCTATTAAATTAGCCCATTGGAACAAGGTTACCAGCCTGAGCTTCTCGTTCTACTTGCTCATCAGGCATTACTTGGGCCTGGGTTTGGTCTACGTTTCGTTTAAAGTCTTCTACGTTCTTTGCGCCAAGTTGTCCAGCTATATACATGAATATTCGAGTTATGTCAAACTGTTGCATTAGTTCAGGATTTGTACCTATTACCTTAAACATCTCAATCCACGCATCGGAGAAGTTGCCTCCAGGGATTGAACCATCCCTTACTATTAGGTCATAGTTAATTGCCAAGTCATACATGGAAACTTTCGAACTACGACTTTCCATACCAAAGGTTTTCTTCAAAGTCTCTGCATGGCGTCCTATTATACGTATATAAGTGTCTTCTGACATATATTGCTGAGTGTGAACAGCAAACATAGTTCCTATGTCTTGCATGAACTGCATACCGATAGACATTGAAATGTGCTGAAGACGAGACATTGCTGAGCCTCGTGTTCCTTTGAACTCGGTGCCAGTTAAGCGCTCAGGTCCACCTTGACGCAGTGCACCTTGCATTGACTGGTCTGCACCGCTAACTCGGTCCATCATTGAAGTTATGTAAGTTGCATCTCCTATATTAGCACGTGTTATGTCTTGGACCATTAGTTGTTGGACTACTTTATCAACGCCACGTCCCCAAGCAGGTCGACGTAATCTAATGAGGGCACCTGGTCTTGGATCCTTCAAATCATTTATGTTTACAAGGTAAGGGTCAACTATTAACATATCGTTTATAGCTTTTTTTACATTAGCTATGTGTGAGTTGAATTCAAAGTCTAGTACATGCTGAAGACCGTGAAGGACTTCAAGACGACCTATAGGTGTTATTGAATAGCCATCGAACTCGGGAGAAGCTACACTCACAGGATACATTCCATGATTGTGATCTGCTCGTTCACAGGCTATAATTATGTCATCTGATGCAAGTTCAAAGTACCACTTTTCAGGGTTTTCACTTGTTGACAACTTCCAGTCTTTTGGGATTAAGTTAATATACATCTTAATCACATCGACTGGATTTGTGGTATTAGTCATTGATCGGTTGAGTTCACTAGATCCACCGTGTCTGATTTCACGATCAGACTGGTCAAGGGATAAAGTTGATCTTTGGTCTTTTTTCCTCTTTAAGTATTTAACATTAAATAAACCTTGCTCAGGTTGACTTTCTTCGCTTAAGATGTTCATGTAGTTATCACGATCCACCCAACCTATGAATTCGCCAGATTGAATATCTGAGCTGGCTACGGAAGGATCAGGAAGCCACATATAAGGGTCGATGTTGGATAACTTGTTACCTTCAAAAAGTAACGAGTCAACCATCTGTACATCGAATTCAGTGCTTGTACCTATGTCAGACATAGTCTCGATAGTTGATCTTATAGGCTTGCGTCCGTAGACTTTCCTCCACCCAGGTATTCCGATTCCCACTCCGTATGCAAGTGAATCGCGTAGGACTGTGTGGATTGCTAATGGAACCTTATTCTTAATACAATGAAGTCTAATTACCATCTCAAGTAACATCGCACCTTGTACATCGTCATCTTCTACACCTTCATATTGGAAGATGGGATCTTGAAAGAAGGCCATTGTTAAGTATGTAAGTAATGATTCAAGGATTGAATAAGTGTATGGAAAAACTATTGACACGGGCTTAGTATCATCATTACCTTTTATTTTCTTTTCATAGTCTTTTAATGGAATGTAAGTTGTTAAGGTTTTGTCAATCTCACGCCAGTAAGGGAAACGTTTAGAGATTTCATGTCGAGATTCATTAGCACGTTGCCAGATTTTGTCTCGCAAACCATTGTGAAAATCACTTCCTGGTTTTAGATCTAGACCACCTGGATAGTCATAGTTGAAAGTTTCCTTACTATAAATATCGTCTTTCCAGGAACTTGGCTCACCTTTGACTATGTACGGCATTTTATTCCTTTATTTAGTTCTAATTTGTCTACTACCTAAAGTATTAACCTGATAATGTATTCCCACCATAAAGACCCAAGGATCAGATGTTGGAGTAGGATCTGTTACAGATGCTATCCTTTTTAAACTCATTAACACAAGTGCACCAATCTTCCATGCAGGAGTAAAAGATACAACACTTGTATACATATGTGTTTTATCTGGAGTGTTAGCAGGTATTTGTGTCTCTGCAGAGATGGTAGTTACAGCTGCAAATGCAGTGGTTCCACCAGCTATAAGCTCATTGGCCCAGGTGTAATCTATTTCCCACTTAACTCCTCTATCTGTCCCATCAAGACCATTAGTTCCCCAGTGTACGTGAAGCTCAATCTGTGTCCCTTCCTTCCCATCATGCTTTAGTTCTACAGGACGGAGCTCTGAAATATCATTGATAGCCATTAACCACTGGTTAACATTACCAGAGAAATTCGCAAGTGTTGGCTTTCCAGCACCAGTGGTTTTCGGAGCTATTTCAAAGTATAAGTCATCGTAAGTGACTTGAGTTAATTCAAGTGTCTTGTTAGCCCCACAGTCTAGTAATAGATCAGTTGCGGCTTTTGACAAGTTTCCAGCATCATCTAGTATTAAAAGACTGCCTTGAACTCCTCTATTCCCACCATTACCTCTGACTATTGAATGGTCGGTTATGGCAGCTACTGCTAGTACTATGTTAGCAGTTACTCCACCTACATCTACGAGACGAATCATATCTTCATTTGCAACAGGTGCTAAGCCAGCTTTGATAGTGTCGTCAGTTTCAACTCCACCAGTGAAGTCTCCATCGTCGAATAAGTGGACATTGTCCAGACTACCTATGCGTACATATTTTCTTGCCATAGTTTGTTAAATTATTGAACGGTCTTTAAATCTGCTATGTCAATTTTCAGGTCACTTACTTTATCTGTTAAATTATCTATTTTCTCAATTAAGAGTTTAGAACAAGCTGACTGGTTTTTTTCACATTGATCAGTTGAAACTGTCCCTTTACCACCTAAGTACTTCCCAAAAGATACTGCAATGGCAGCCACTGCCACACCACCTAAAGTTGCCGTTACTGGATCTGGCATTACACTGCCCTCCACTCTTCCATAGGTTTGTCGTAGTCAAACTTCCTAATTAACCGTGATATATTAGACTGTGAAGTATTATATTTACAAGCTATGTCAGATTGTATCATACCATTATCATGTAATTGCTTCATATCTTCTAATCCACTCCCAGCAATTATCAATATCCTCTTTACTAACTTTAGACCAGAAATGGCCCTCTTTAAATTTACCATCTTGTATTATTATATAAGACATTACATACATCTCCAACCTTCAATGGAAGGCTCATAATCAAGTTCGGAGTACTCAGATTCGGAGTCGTCTATGTCATTAGTAGGACTGAAGTAACGCTCGCCAAGTTCAAGCATCTCGATTATGTAAGCTAAAGCATCCATTATGTCCCAGAGTTTGGAACGAGGGAACATTAAGAGTTGTTGTTCGAGTTTTCGTGTATTGGCACAGGAGGCATTGTGATAGATATAACCACCTCTATAATATGGAACGAGTTCCTTTACACGGAGTTCCTTCTTCATTCCACCTCGGGCTTTGAGCCAGATGAGTTCGAAAAAACTTCCACGGCGGAACATCTCGTTTTTAATCGGCTGTTTGATGAACTCATTAAGGGAAGTCTCCTCAATGCCTAAGACTTTTGCACCAAGCATCTGTCCCATGCCAAACATAGCATCGTAGATTTCATCTGGGTACATTTTTTCACTTATTATGTCCCTAACGTAAAGACGTGCAGAGTTGAGGTCAATGCCTATTCCGACAATAGCAGACTCAGCAGAGTGTATTTTAACAGTCTTTGCAGGATCGAGGATTACTACAGTTTCGATGTGTTGGTCTTGTTGAATTTCCGAATCAAACAGCTTTAAATCAACTCCTTCACGACAAGGCTTTTCAGGTGGGAGATTGTAGTATTTGAAGTAAGATTGTGGAAAGGAAGAGTCGGCAGAGGAGATTGGTAAGTTTCGATGTTCTTGGAAGAAGGAGTCGGTTTCGCCAGCGTTGACGGCCTTGTCCCATTTAGCTTTAATGACTGCGTCTGAGACAAAGTGAGGTGCTACGGAATGGAGATCATCATCGCAAGCTTCGAGACGCACAGATGCCCAGTCTGGAGATTCGAGTAAGTGTTGGAGTAGAGAGTCTTCGTGCTTTAAGGTATCAATGTAGATAATTTTCCAATCAGTGTGAAGCTGCGGAACGGCTTCGAGAACGTCAGAGAAAAACCAGTTTTTTATTTCCTTCCTAAGATCTTCATTCATCATCTTTTTCTTGTCTTCTAAATCATCTATGACGAAAAGCCCAGGTCGGTCATTTTTGAAAAGTACTCCACGAACTTGCTGACCAGCTCCGCGCGGCCAAACTAGTGAATCATAAGCTACCCAAGATTTCTTGGAAAAGACTTCTTCAAAATCCGAACCTTCACCTTTTCCAGGTTTTGCAGGACCGAAGAAGTTTCTTATTAGTCGATTGGTTATTAGTTCACGTTTTAAGTTTTCAGTCTGGAGTGAAGCTGCTTCGTGAGATTTGTTGATATAGCAAATGAATCCGGTTAGACGAAATAGGACATAGCGGGCCATTAGGGCTAAGGCTACAATGGAAGTCTTGCCCCAACCTCGAGGTGCCGCGATAGCTATTTGATTATCTGGCCCATCGATGAGGTCAAAGATCTCCCCGTGGACAGCTTCAGCAAACTCGCGATTAAAGCGTTCAGGAAAGAAAGTCTTAGCAATTACTCTTGTGCTGACAGAGCAAGAAGCTAGTATGTTTTTAGTTTCTTCGTCCATAAAGCTTATTCACCAGGATCATACTCACAGTGTATGTGACTAGTTTCATTAACTACATCCCAATCAGGACCGAGTATCTTTTGTATGTCAGATTTATTATAACCTTGATTACCACGTTTAATAAAGTCAAAGGCTAAACCATCATAGTGGAGAGATCCAGCTCTGTGGTTTCCGTCTCTAAGTGATGTAATATGAAGATCACTTTTGTGGAGATTTAATAAGCTAGCTACACGGCCTAGACCTTTTCTTGCGACTGGTTGAAGGTCTCCGATTACACCTTGTTTGTACCAAACTGTCATCTTTCTTCATCCATAGTTTGTAAAATTATTTTACGGTCTTAATCATTGTCAGGAATGTTCAGGCCAAGTCTAAGGGCCTTAATGACTGGCAATACAGTTACGTCGTCAATAGTGGTTTCGCTATTAGCTATAGCATCCTCGATTAAGTCGAATAGTTTATCTCCATACAGTACAATGTTTTCAGGTGATAACAGTTTGCCAATAACTCCCATTAAAATAGGTAATGCTAGTTTCAATAACCAATCCATAATTATTCTCCTATGTTAAATTATTTTCTCTTCTTTCCACTTGTCATATAGTTCTGCTTCAGTCAACGATTTCCTTTCTTTACGTTTTCTCCACCAGCTTTTAACTTTCGTCAAGTTAATCGAAAAAGAGATAATCGGCGGCGGAGTGTATGGGTTTGGTTCTTCAATCATCATATCTACAATGTTATTGGTCTATGTTCAATGGCTGTTTTTAGTTGCATTTTATAACCTTCAATGGCTGACACCTTAGGCTAATCCATCTTCCGGTTCAGATTCTGGCTCAACATCTATAACAATCCCAGCTCCGTTTGCAGCCTTAACTCCACGATCTTTAAATGAATTTATTTCGTCCTTGGTAAGTGTAGTATGAACGGAGTGACTTTGGACTTTGGTTGGGACTCGAAGGCCGGAGAGTTCTAAGACTACTGTATCAGCTACTGACTTTCGATCTTTGAAAGTTGCCTGCCCACCTTCATTATCAAATGCTTCGTGGTAGACGTTAAGGGCTTTGTCGGTTAAGACGCGGATTTTCTCCACCGTCTTCTTAGTCTCAACGTCTCTCTCACCTCTAATCTCTGAAAGTTTATGTTGGCCTAACTTACCATTTAAAGTGTTAGAAACCGTAACAGGTGAGATGTTTAAGATCTGCGCAATTTCCTTGTTCTTATACCCCTTTGCACATAAATTAACTATCTCATGTGAACGCTGCCAGAGTTGAGTTATTTCATAAGCTAAAGGTTTGCTTTCTTCACCTTCATCTGCATACTGGTCATCTCTGCGCCGACTATCTGGTTCAAGGTAGTCAAATCCGTAGAGGTTGTTTCTGGTTTGAACTTCTATCTCTGGCATTTAGTAAATCTCCTTTAATAATTCTATATATATTATACACGTTCCAATGCTAAAAGTCAAGGTAATATTTGGTGTATTTAATCATCCTATAATTGCTACATTGAGGTTTAAAAGATGGTAAAATTTTTTAACGGGCTGCACATTCTCCTCACCATCATCATGGGAAGATAAGTGCAAATGTACCAAATGGGATGTTTGTTTAAAGTACAGATAAAACTTAGAGATGGCAACCCGCGTAGTATTGCACCACTATTCCCCCTTCGCCTTTCATATTTATTTATGTGGTGGACTTGACATATATTAACAAGTATGGTATGATGAAATCAACATAACAAAGAGGGTGATTGTCCTGGTGGACATATAATAGGCCTCGGTCTCAAGCCCTGAATATAAACAAAGGTTCTTTGACAACTGAATAACAAGCCATGCGAGGTGCCGAGACACTAGGGCATGGTGACTACTCACTCTGTGGGGTCTGTGGTTGTATACTCGATATGAAAGGGGAACAACTATGGACTTAAATCAGATAATAAGTGATGTAGTACTCACCAAGACCATCACAGTATCACCGGATGAAGATTCCAAAAAGGCTGGTACTTTTAAGCAAGTGGTATTGAAAGTCAAGTACGATGGACTGACACTCGAGAGTATATTCCTGAAGGCTCTTGACAAGGACGTGGTAAGTTGGCAAAATGGTTCAGGTGGTAGGAAGAACTACGACAACTTAATTGATAAAGGTACTGTGAACGTAGATGCTAAGGCTCCAGGTAAAGCACCACAGATAGATCCAGAGGAAGCGGTGGCTGCTAGATTGACAGCTATGACTCCAGACGAACAGAAAGTGTATATTGACAACTTGATCGCAAAGGCAACTAAGTAACTAACCTAAACCACAGATCGCATAGAGTGAGTAATTAGATAATGAAGGGAGGTGAATTAGATGAAGCATTTAATAAGCCATGAAGTATGTGATAGTTGCTATGAAAAGGGTAATTCTCTTACCGAAGCCAGGAGACAGTTTCATAGTCTTGAGTCTACTCCAGGTAACAAGGTAGTATGGTATGAGTGTGGACACGTACTAATTATCCAAGATGATACAGTAGTAGTTCAACACAACTTTGCAAGTTAACAACTAAAAGGGTATAGATGTAATAGTCTATGCCCTCTTTTTTTGTACTTTGTACTATAGTATGATTCAACTGGACTCAAATGTACTGAATAATACGTTGACAATTGAGTGTAGATGTTGTATAATGTATTGTATATCGTATATGGTGTGCTACATGGGGTATGGGATGGGTACTAACAGATGCATACAAGATCGTGATATATATATAGTATATATATACTTATATTAGTATGTATTAGTTCGTATAATTATTTGACGGTCTCCGTCCCTTCCCTCCTGTCGCACACGGAGTACAGTACAATATACATTATACAACATACAATGGAGGTAGTGGCATGACTATGAGAGAAGAGTTGGAAGAAAGAGCAGTTAGGGAGTTTAGTAAGTATGTTAGTGAAAGGGGAGTTAGAGCAGCCTGTGAGATAGCATTTGGACAGAAAGGATTTAAGCCTAAGATTACTAGCTTACAAAGTGTGAGGGAAGTATTGATTAGAAATGGAGTAGAAGGAATACCTTTAAAATCTATAGAAAGCACAATGATCCTAGGAGATACTAATGAAATATGAAGAAGAGGTTAAGCAAGAGAGAAGTATACCTGTACAGGGTAGAGTTAACTTAGTTGACTTAGCTAACTTGGACAAGTACTTTATGAGTCAAGGGCAGGAGATTAGAACTATGAGTCAGCTACTTAACTGGGGTATAGGTTTGGTAGTAGAAGTGTTAGATAGGAATAGTGTATTAGAAGGTAAACTTGACAACTTATCGGATGCAGGTGGTTATTTAGAGAGTAGGAGACTTTATCAGCCTGGAATAAGGAAGAGGGGAGTTAAGAAGTATGCTAATGCTCTAACATTTGAGAACTTGAGAGAGCATGGAGAACATCCAGAAGACTATGTGTCGAGGCAGCATAAAGTTTTGCATAATAAGGGTAGTATTAAGCCTTATGCTAATGAGGGAGCAAAGCCAGTAATTAGCACTGATGAAGTAAACATGGTTAATAAGATGGTTGGAGTTATAAGAAAGAAGAAAGCAGCTACCAAATCCAAGTTGGATACATCTAACACTGTATTCAAGGGAGATATGACTGCTGAAGAACTAGCTAAGTATAATAGTGATAGAGAAGAAGAAGTAATAGCTAAGGAAAATGCTCCTATTGATATGGAAGGAATGAAGTTTGCTGAGGAATAGTCCGTTAAATTATTAAACGATCTGAATCGTGTTAAGTTATGTCGTTTAAGGATGAAAAGTTATTGACATCTTTGGTTAAATATGCCATAATGGTAATGAAAGTGAAGTTTGGCATTAACACTCAACATGGAAGGAGTAAAAAATGATAGATTTAGAAAGTGCAAAGGAAAGCCTAAAGGACTTCTATGAGAATGGAGATCCTGGCAATCCAGACGTGGCATGGTTGGAAGGTTGGATCTGTGGGTATACTGATGGAGACCATGAGATAGAGAACAGTGACCAGATCCATGATGAGTTATTTGACTATTTAGATGTATTAAAATGTCAGTGAAAGGAGTAAAGTTATGACGAACTTTGAGACAGTAGGTGAGTTAATTGACTATCTGGAAAAGTTAGGTCGGAATCGTCTTTTAATATTAGATGATGATGGTAATACTGACAATGTAACCAGTAGTGATGTTCGACTATGGGATGAAAATTCAAAGGACAGTCCAGTAGCAATATTTGTTAGGAGATAGTTATGACTGAGAAAAAGCACTGGTTGGGAAGTACACCAAAGTGGTGTGATATCTGTGAGGAGATGGTTGATTGGGTAGGTAATAAACAATGGTTTGTAGATGGTCAAATGAAAAGTAGAGGTTCTTGGGCTATTATGTGTCCGAGATGCTTTGAGATGTATGGAGTTGGTCTTGGGCTTGGCAAGGGGCAGAAGTATAGTTGTCAACCACCTTATGAAAAGTTAGGAGGTTAGTCAAATGACACTTAAATTCAAAATGAAAGAATGGAACTTGGTAAAGCCTAAGTTGCCGTACAGGGCTATTACTTATAATAGTGAGAAAGTGGTTGCTCAGGTTTATGATAAGGATCCAAAGACAATCAAAGAGCATACAGGGAAGGTAATTGGAGTCTGTATTTGTACGCTAAGTGGTAAAGTGCTTAGTATTGTTAAAGGTATTCATGCAGATGTGTGTGAGTACTACGGAGTTAATCCAGATGATGTAGAAAAGAGTGGTTGGGAGTTAGATAATGGAAACTTTGTTTGGAGGTAACTATGTACTGGTTAAGATTATATGAGATGATAGAACTAAGACATGGTCACTTAGGGCATCAAATAGCATTTACATACTTTGATGAACCAAGTCGTGACTATGTTAGAGCAGGGTTTTTAAATGCTGTTAATAGATACTATGGTTATCAGGTGTGGAGGTAGTTAAATGCTAAAAGACATGATCATTAATTTCTTCTTAATTATGCTTGGAGTAGCAATCGGTTACTACTGGGCCTGGCAAGCGATGGGAGGGAAGATTGTATAATAATTTGACGGACTTTGGACTATGAAAGGAGAATAAGATGTCTGATAATAGAATTCAAAATGAGTTAGAGTTTGATAAGGAATGTCTTAGGAAAATCTGCAATACTTCCTACGCGGCATATATAGATGCAAAAAATACTATGCTTGAGCTTAGAGGGATATGGGGAGACTGGAGAGATAAGTATGAGAAAGTTGATCGGAAGTTAGCTGAAATAGATGGTAGATTACACGTTATTGATAGAGTTAGTAAAAAGGAAACTAAGGCACCAGATCCTGTGGTATTAACTATTGACCAAATCAAGGATATAGCGCAGAAAGTTGGCATAGTACTTGACTTGGGAGAAGAGTGTAACTTTGATTAGAGGTGAGAGAGATGAGTAGCAAAAAGGCAAGACGTAGAAAAGCTTTTCTTGAGCGTGAGAAAAAACGAGACAGAGAAAAAAAGAGTTGATAAAAGATTGTTTGAGCCAAAGTCGATTGAAGAAATGGCTGAGGCAATGGGGATTAGGTTAAGATAACTAATGTGTTCAACAGGAGGTTAAGTTAAATGGCTTTACTACCTTGTGAAGGAACTTACGATGGATATGAGGATAGATTGTATAAGGGCAAATCTAGACTAATACTAGAAGATGAAACTGAGGAAGATAAAGAAGAGGAAAATGACAAGATGTGAAATACACCAAAAAATGCCTTGACGAATCATTATAGAACGTGTATAATGTTACCATGTATAATGGAAATAAAGAAAGACTAAATACATTCTTAAACCTCTATACCAATAGAGGAAGAGAAGACAAGTGTTGGATATGGACTGGGTCTATAGATAAAAATCTTGGATATGGTAGAACTTCATTTATTGGATCTCCAATGACAGCCCACAGAGTAACATATATTTTAGCTTATGGAGATTATTTAAGCTGTATAAATGGGAGAAAGACCTGTATTAGACATCTTTGTAATAATAAACTATGTATCAATCCTAAACATCTTGCCCTTGGAACACACTCAGACAATGGTAGGGATAGGAGTATGGCTGGTGCTGGAGTTAAAATGACACTGAAAAAATTAAAGTCAGCAGTGAAACTAAGAAATGACGGAATGACATATAAAAATATAGGAAAGGTAATAGGAGTTGGAGAAGTTGTAGTATCTATGGCTATAAATGGAAAGACTTATTACTGTAGGGAAATGCTTAAAGATATAAACAATGAAAGGAGGTGAACTTCACTTAACTACTTACCAATTAATAAACCACTAACAATCTAAAAGAGGAGTAAATTATGTCTACAGGAATGGCAGTAAGCGCAAAAGTACCAGCAAGTAAGGAAAAGGGAACTCCAGAGTTAGGGCCTGTAAGTATTATGGTTCAGACTGGAGCAACGGCAAAGGAAATGATCGAGATGTTTGGAGATGAGGCTGTTAAGACAAATGCTCAGGCTAACTGGACTGTTACTCTCCAAGGTAATATCCGTTCAGGCCTCCGCAAGGGCGAAAGTCAGGAGCAGGTACAGGCTAGGTTGGGCGTGGCAAAGATGGGTGTCTCGACTAAGGGAGCTACAGTTGATCCTACCCAAGCTTACCAGGCACAGTTCTTGGCCGCAACTCCAGCTGATCAAGTCAAGATGATCAAGGGCCTTCAGAAACGCGCACAGGAGCTGCAAGGGAAATAAGATTTTCCTCCTTTAACCAGTCCTGGTTAGGATTGGCCTAGCCAGGGCTTTTTAATGGCTTAGAAATTGTACCATGTAGTGAGTAGCCATAGTCCGTAAAATTTTTAAACAATCTAATACGAAAGGATAATAAGATGGAATTCAATTCAAGTTCATTTTTCTGCAATAAAAAAGAAGGCCCAAAAACCTCCCTAAGATTCTCAGAGCCAGAAGATCCTTGGCCAATCACTCTTTCAATTTACAATAAGGATGTAAACACTCCAGAGATTCACATCTACATAGCCAGTGAGTCTGACTTGATTAGATTCAAAAACTCAGTCATTGAAGCCTATGATAAATACAGGAGGCTTCGAGGATATGACAGGTAAAATAAAAGAAATACTAATGTCTGATGAAGAACTAAAAGTAATTAAAGATATTAATCAGATGAGTCAGACAGAAATGGCCTCATTATGGAGATTCGCACCATCAGGGCATCCATACTTTGATACAACTAAACCGTATTTTAAAGTCTTTGATAAAAGGTTCGAGGAACTTGGAGGTTTCACTCCAGCAACCTCAAAAAGTATAGGGTTGGGTTAGTTATGATAGGTAAGTGGCAGCGATGGAAAGGTATTCAAAAGTTCTATCCTTTTGAGGAAAAGAGGTTAGTAACTTGGAATCCTCCATTTATAGTTCAAATCAAGTATGACGGAGATCGTGGAGTAGATCATCCACTTCAAAATGGAAGTCATTTACTTGTAACCAGTGAAGAAAATCCTGTCTTCAGTGTTCCTCATATTAATGAAGCACTACAAAACCTTGGCTCCACTAAAAAATTAGATGGTGAATTCTATAACCATGATATCTTTCTTGAAGGTGGCCATGAACTTATCCATTCAATAGTAAGTAGGACAGTCAATATCCATCCTCGATATAAAGAAATGGAGTTTCATATCTTTGATTATCAAGATATATCAAAGCCTCAAATGGTAAGAACAATTGAACTTGATATACTTAGAGAAAGGATAAAACTTCCATTAGTAATCTCACCATACTGGATTTGTTATACACTTGATGAAATTAAGAGAGTCTATGATAAAGTTATTGAGATGGAATACGAGGGTATAATAATAAGGAATGTCTTTGGTATTTATGAAATAGATAAAAGGACAAGATGGGGAATGAAGTTTAAGCCTAAGAAAAAAGATACTTATAAGATTATAGGATGGAAAGAAGAAGTTTCAATAGATGGTATTCCTAAAGGTAGAATTGGCTCACTCATAATGTCATCTCAAGCCGGAGATGAATTTGGTGTGAGTGCAGGGTTAGACTTTGCTGAGAAGGATAGGCTGTGGAAGATTAGAGACAAATTAGATACAATGAGAGCTATTGTACACTATCAGCATTTAACTAATAAGAGGATACCAAAAGGAACCTTTAATGTGGAGGTAGTTGAAGATGACTAACCCATTCTCAATTAGATCATGTCATAACTGTGAGCCAGATAAGTGGATTGTGGAAGGTGAAAGTGAATACTATTACAAATGTGATAAGTGTAGAAGTGTAATAAAGTCTATTTTAAAGTATAAGGATTATAAACCTATGGAGGTGACTGAAGATGAATAACAAATGCAAGTACTTTCCAGAAGAAGGCCCAATCTGTTATGCTGGTAGTGACATTTCAGGGGAGTTTAAATGTACTAAACAATATTCACTAACTTGCATCTATGCAGAAAGAATAAGCCCATATGAAGAAGCTAAACAAAAGGTATTAGAAGCTCACAATATAGATCTACGAAAGATCGACAGAGGTTTACTTTATGGAGACGAATAAAAGGAGAAAAAGATGAAATTCTACATCGCGGGAGTGAAGTTTCACAGTTACAAGTCAATCTTAAATGATATAGTAGAAGGTGACAACTTGATGTTAGTGCCTGAGCCGGAAAACAAGTTTGATCCAAATGCAGTGCAGATTCACTTTAATAACTTCAACAAGGCTGCTTTCTTAGGTTTTGTGCCTAAGAAGTTTTCCAGCGAAGTAAGTGCTTGGATTGAAGTTGGTAAGTTACTTGAATGCATCTTAATTGGGTTTAATAAGTCAGCTTCAACTTGGGAGATGTTTGAGGTTGAGATTAAGGAGTTAGAAGATGTCTAAACTAACTTTTTGCAGTAATTGTGGCCTACGCCTTAACATATACAGAAAGGCACTGCCAAAGTATGGTCGGATAGTAGATCTTATAGAACCTCATGAGTGTACTGAAGAATCTGTTGAGTTTGACTTAACACCAACTGATGTCCCAAAGTTCAAACCGTCTGAGAAGGGAAATAAGTTTGTAAAAAAATTGAACGAACTGTCACCACCTAACTTTCCCAACCCTAACCTTGACCTAAGAGACCGCAGACCAAGTGATCAAGTAAAGTCTACGGCCCCAGAGTCTATATTAGCTAACATAAAAGGTATGTCGAATACTACTCCAGCTAACGACATATCTAATGAACCTGAAGGAGACAACTAATGGAAGACACTCACGTTTACATAGTCAACAGATCATCTCATGATTTCTCTGCAGCTGAGGAATTTGGTGAGATTGTTTTTCTAAGCGAAGGACCTATGAATAGGTATTCTACAAATAATATGCACAGGACATTTTCAGATGTCTTAAAGGACTCAAGTAAGAAAGATTACATAGTTCCGTGCGCTTTAAATGTAATGAATAGTATCGCCTGTGCTATCTTTGCACATAAGCATGGAGGTCTTAACTTATTACTTTACAAAAACGGAGACTACATTGAGAGAAATCATATTTTTTAGATTTACACTAAGAATGGTTTGTATATTTATTTTAGTTAGTATCTTTACATATGCTGGTTTTTCAGTTTATAGACTTGTAACTTATCAATTAACTGAATTTGTCGGAGAAGTTTGCTCAGATGAAATTAAAAAGGCTATGGATAAGATGGGACCTTTGCATAAGTATAAGATGATCGGTGAGACTTTGTATGTAGACAGGGATGGAGATGGTAAGTGGTTAAAACTTCAATATGAGAGGAAATAATAAGATGCCTATTACAGAGAGGACTTTAAGGAAGTGGAGGAAGGAAGCATTGTTGTTAGACAAAGTATCAAGGGAACTACCTGATGAAGTTAATTTGGTAGGTAAAGTAATGTCAATAGCCCTCTGCGAACGTATACTTCGTATGTCTTCTGAATTGTTAGACCAACACTTAATGAGGAAATTATGAGAGTACATCTTAGAGCAGATGAAGCTAATGGAACTCATACAAAATTTACAGTCTTCATGAATGAAGTTAATTGTGGAGAACTATGTATGCTGGAAAAAGAGGCAATATTCTTTCATCATATAGTAGGAATGTCAACTTATGCAAAAGATAAAGAAGTAATTACCAGTGGCAGATGGACAAAGGAGGAGTAGTATGAACTTACATCTAAAGGCATTCAAGCCTAATAGAAACTACTATCACTTTCATGTCTTACTTGATAAAGTTAATTGCGGACATCTTAATATGAAGAAGGAAGATGCAAGAAGCTTAGTTAAAATCTTAACTTCCGGTGTGGAGGAGATTAAACTTACTGGAGATTGGGGATAAGATGACAAAAGAAGAACATATAAAGATACACAAGGATCTACATAAATCACTTGATATTCTTATTGCAGACTATATTTCAAATACAGAGAAAATGCCTTCTCATACAACATTAATGGAGTTTCTAAGATGGTCTTATGAACAGACAATAAACCCAGGAATATCACAAGGAGGATAAGGAATGACTTTACCAATCACTGAAAGTCCAACTTGGCACATACGAGACTCATCCAAACTCGACGACTACATAGCTTGTCCTCGTATGTATTTCTTTGCTCACATACTTGGATGGAAACTTGACATGCCAGCTCATGATCTTTACTTCGGGACTTGCTGGCACATAGCTCGTGAGTATCAACTCCTTAACGGTTACGAAGATGTAGCTGGAGCTTATGAACTATTCATCAATAAGTATCGTGAAGAATTCGATCCAGAAACCGACTCCATCTACACACCAAAAGATCCATTAGGTGTAGTAACTGCGCTTTCAAAGTTCAGAGATGAACGACTTAGTGATCTGACTGAGAATGAAGTGGTTGAACTTGATGGGAAGAAGATGACGGAGATATCTGGCACAGTTCCTATAAGTGATACACAAGTCCTCTACTACCGAATGGACTCTATTATGCGTAGGAAGGAAGATCAAATGATCTTCTCATGGGATCATAAGACTACAAGTGAACGCTACATAAATGGCTACCAATGGGCTGAGCAATTTCACTTAGGTATCCAGAATGGAACTTATACTCATTGTCTTTATTGTCTATTTCCTATTGAGCAAGTCCTTGGCATAGAATTTTGCGGCACTGGATTTGCTTACCTTAAACGTGGTTCAAGTGCTAGACCCGCAGGTCACCATACTACTCTCCGCCGAGTCCCTGCTTACAAGACTCCAGAGCAAATGAATGTATGGCTTTGGAATGTCTTAGACATACTCAGTGACCTGGACCGAGACATGGACCGTCTAATGCACTGCTCTGATTCTCACTCAGTACTCAATGCATTCCAGATGAATCCTAAATCATGTACTAATTACAGAGGCTGTCCTTACCATGACTTTTGCTTATCTTGGAATAATCCTTTACAAAGGTGTGAAGATGCACCTATTGGATTTAGAATAGAGCACTGGGATCCAAGTGCAATGGACACTACAAATAAAATGAACTTGGAGTTTAACAAATGAGACTAATTGAAGAATGCTTTGACATTGAAAGATTAGAGGAAGAGGAATATACCAGGTATATATCAATAAGAACTAATACACGCTTTATTGTAGTAGATCCATACATGATAAATATGCAAGATCTAATTTGTGCAAAGCCTGGAAAGATTACAATGGTTAGGGCTAGAAGACCTGCTTGGGAAGTAGGAAACTTAGAGAGATTTATCTTTCCATTGGATTGGAAATGACCAGAAATGAACTGCGTGACTTATTAGTTCAAGTTAAGGAAATAATACCTAAGCTTGAAAAGGCTTGGAGGTTTTTAGAGGATGAACAGATTATTGAATTAACCGAAGTTAAGCACTTACCATGCGACTCGTGTGAAGATAAAGGAGGAAAGTTTAATGGCTTATAATTACACTAATGAACTTAAAAAAGTTCGTGATTACTACGAAGGTGATCCTTTGCAGAAAAGGTTTAGTGCGCTGGTTACTGGAGAGACAAACAGTGGTAAGACTTACCTTTTAAAAACTGCCCGTAAACCTATTCACATAGACTCCTTCGACCCTGGTGGGACTAAAGGTCTCCTTGCTGAGATTAAGAGGGGTGATATAGTGGCCGACACCCAGTGGGAAGCGGACGATCCTTTCTCACCAGATAAGTTTGCAAAGTGGATGAAAGCTATTGACATACGCTTTACCATAGGTTACTTTGAGAACTTTGGCACTTACTGCCTTGACTCGGCATCTACCTGGGGTGATGCAGTGATGGCTTATGGTCTTGCAAACAAAGGTCGTGCAGGTGAAGTACCTCAGCATCGTCATGACTATATGCCACAGAAGATTCACATGACTAATTATATTAAGAAACTAATGCGTCTTCCATGTGACTTTATACTCACTGGGCATCTTAGGGAAAACCGCAAGATAATGCACATTGATTCTAAGTCAGGTGTAATCCGTGAGGAAGTAAACTACCGATTTCACACTACCGGCCAAGCTGTAGTAACCATTCCACTTCTATTCGATGAAATTTATGTGCTAACCGGAGAAGATGGGCGCGGCAGAGATCCTAAACGTAAGATGTTAATTGACTCACTCGGAACTTACATCGCTAGGTCAAGGTTAAAAGGGAATGGAAAGTTAGACGCAGTTGAACCTCCAGATATTAAGAAGCTACTTAAAAAGGCCGACCTTAATTGGTCTGACAAACCAAGACTAACCAGTCTAACTGACGATAGTTAACAAGACCGTTTAATTTTTTTACGGACTATTCATGGTCGGTATATCATGCCACAATAGGCCTTCATTGTCCACCAAATCGACGTGGTGACGTGCTAATGTCATATACATATCATGGTATGCGCTTTAACCAATGGCGATTGTGGTGGATCTGACAGGCCAAATGTACATTATAAAAGACAGACCAATTTAGTCATGGAGTTCGTTTAAATTATTAACAATCTAATAAAAAAGGAGGACTAAAATGGAAGGCAGTGCAAAAAGTGCACAAGTTGAAAAGCAAGGCCAAGGCCAAGTTACAGGATGGATGGAACGATTAGAGGATAGTATAAAAAGAGCAAATGAAATTTGCCAGCACATTAATGCCAGTTTGATACCTTTGTTGAGAGACGAACCACCACCTAACGAGAAAAACAAGGCAGAAGTTGAAGAACAACTCGTACCGCTTGCAAATCAGATACGTGGATATGTTGAACAGATTAACAGAATATCAGAACAGTATCAAGGAATGATAACATTGTTCGAGCTGTAATAGTAATAATGCAAATTAAAGGAGGTGATAAACTTAAATGGCAGAGGAAAAGAAATCTATTCAACCGTAAACTTAACCTAAAGAAAGGAGTAACATTATGTTAGCAGATTACAGCGACATTGAACAGGAGATCAAAGACGCACCAGAACCAAAGATACTTCCTCGTGGAAGTGAAGTAAAAGCCAGAATCATCGGATGCAGAGATGGAGTAAGTGATAAGAATAATTGTCAGTGGTATCAGCCTATCCTTGACATACCTGCTGACCCACTCGTCAATGAGTTCAATGACTTCTTCTGGGACTTGGCAGATCGAGATAAGTTAGATGCTAAACAGGCTGCTCGTTCATTAACCAAGTTCAAAAACTTCGCGGCTGCGTTTGACCTTGACTTCAGTCGTCCGTTTGAGTGGGAGTCGGATCTGATCGGTCTCGAAGGCTGGTGTATTCTGGGAGTGAAGAAGAGTGACGAGTATGGAGATCAGAATACGATTAGTAAGTATGTAACTGGGAAGTAAGATAATTTGTGGCAGTGGCGTGGCAAGTATCCAGATCCAAGAAACCCGGGAACATCGGGAATTATAGCTGGGGAAGTCTCCCGAGCTTGCCATTGACGCAAGAACACATACCTTGAGGGAAACGAGTGGTGTATGTGCATCTCAAAGTACCTCCACTGCCACATTTAACTAAAAAGGAGAAAATAACATGAAAAAAATATTCTTTGGATTACTAACAATAGCAGTATTATCTTCTAACTTGGCACTGGCTAAAGAACCTCCAGAAGTAACAGAACCAGTATCTGTATCTATAAGCTGCCCAAAAGATACTTTATGGATAACAGGTGGATGTTACATTGTACTTGAGAAACCAAAGCGAGTATTTGTTCACACTCATAAGCAGTTAATGCAAACTAAACTTGCAATTTGGAAGATGCAAAAGAGGGAAAGTAAAGATGCTTTGGAGATTGCTAAAGTCCTACACGCAAAATTAATGAAGATACCAGAAGTTAGCGGAGTGAGGATTGCAGCTAGGACCATTCTCATTGCCATATATGTATTAGATGAAATTCCCTTAGATGACATCAAGAAGGTCTTTGAGGTGTTGAAATAAAGACCGTAAAATTTTTATACCAACTTACAAAGGAGAAAGTTATGGAAAGTGCAGAAAGAGAATCACAAGTAAGTACCTGGTTAAACAGAACAGACTCAGAGTTGAATAGAGCAAATGCTGTCCAAGAAAGAATTGCAAATCGTATATCATCAGTATTATTAAGTCAACCTCCTACTAACCCTGAGACTGCTAATAAATCCGAAGAGGAACTTGTACCTCTTGCAAACACACTAAGATCTTTTGCTGTAAGGCTTAGTACAATGACAGATGAATATGACAGCATGGTGGAGAGACTTGAACTTTAGATAATATTGAAAGGAGAAAACCAAAGTGGAAAAAGAACTATTCATGATCGAAGTTGAAAAATCATTTCTTAGGAGTAAGAGACTGTTAATAAAGAAAGCTATCGAGTATGCACCTCACAAAGAAGATCGTCTTGAGCAATTCTACAAAATAGCTCATGTCAATAACAGTTACCCTACCGAAGCTCTAATCAGCCTGACTATGAAACACGTAACTTCTATAGCTACTATGTGCAAAGACCCTGAAGTGCATAGTTTGAGAAAGTGGAGAGAAAAGATAACCGACCTTCGTAACTATACCTTTTTACTAGATGCATTGTTAGTTGACATGGAGGTTAAGTGATGAAGTGGGATATTTACTTTCATTCCATCTGTAATGCAGTGGCTTCCAAGTCACCTTGTCTATCACGTCAAATTGGTGCTATTCTTGTACGTAATCACTCAATTATATCTACAGGTTACAATGGTCCTCCTCGTGGTATTCCACACTGTGGACATGAGAGGTTTATGAAGGATAATGAACTATTAAAACTCTTTCGTAACCAGACAGTTAAACCAGCAAGTCTAAAATTAGATTGTCCACGCAAACTTCTTGGTTATGAAAGTGGAACTCACATGGAACTTTGCCCAGCTCAACACGCAGAGGAAAACTGTGTCTCCAACGCAGCTCGTCTGGGAGTAAGTGTCCTTGGTTCAACTCTTTACATGAACTCAGTAATTCCCTGCAAAAATTGCTTCGGTACTTTAATTAATGCAGGGGTTACTGAGATTGTAATTGAAGAAGCTAAGGTCTATGATAAACATACACAGTTCTTAATCGACAACTCTGATATAAAAATAAGGGAGTTTGAATTATGACTGATTCAGAATACAAGCCCAGGTTTAGTTTTGAAATTACCTACGAACAAAAGCAGCGTGCTGACTCCCTGCTCGTAAACTATGGACTCCGCAAAGCTTTGTTTACTAAAATCTTAGACGATGTATTAGACTTAATTGAAGATCATGGAGGTGTAGCTATTGGTATCTTAATGTCAGGCCAAGTTAAACCCCGTGAAATTCTACCTTCGATGAAGGAAGCTGAAATAGCAGCTGAGAAAGTGGAGGGATAAGATGGCAAATATAGATATAATAGCACAATGTAATCTTTGTGGAGGATTCCTTGATATTCTTGGACTTGAACATGGTAGACACTCATTCACCCAACTAAAATTACGGATTAATCCATGTAAAAGATGTATAGAAGAAGAAAAGGAAGACAAAGGAAATAGATATGAAGAGTTGAAAGATGCATTAGAGGATATAATTAAGGACGCAAAAAGACTGGAGGAGAATAAAGATGGCCAACCTTGAATCATTAAACTACACCTCCATCTCCGATATGACTACTGACGAAGCACTTGAACACCTACGTCTAATTCGTCTTAGTCGCCGCGTACCACTTAAGAAAACCAAGACCACACGAAAGGTTATGAAGAAGAATTTACCAAAGATAGATCCAAACTCAATGACTGCAGATCAAGTTGCAGAACTTTTAAAGACTTTAGGAGGTTAATATGTTAAAGATAGTTATAGATGAAATGATACATGAAGTGCCAAATGAAGTAGCTGAACTATTACGTATGGTAAGTATAGAGCGAGATGAACTAAAGGATTTTGCAATCTGGATGACAGGTTGTGGATATGACTTCTGCCAACATGACTATTTTTGCCATCAGAGAGATAAACTTTTAAAGGCTTAGAAGGAGTAACTAAATGACTATTGACGTAGGTCGTGTGGAGATGGTTCCGGTTGAGAAGATAACAGTTTCAGACAGAGCTCGTGAAATAATGGGTGACCTTGACGGTCTTGAAGAATCCATGAAGGAGTCTGGACTAACAACACCTTTAACCTTTAAACTTATTGGAGATGGTACTTATATACTCCTTGCAGGAGAGCGTAGGTTTACTGTACTCAAACGTAACAAAGTAACTTTAATCCCTGGCCGTATCTATGACCGTGACTTAACCGAGCTTGAAGTAAAGATAATCGAAAAGGCTGAAAATTTCTACCGTAAAGACTGGGAATATTACGAGCTTGACAAACTAACTATGGAAATCACCCAGATGCAACAAACCCTCCACGGTGTGAAGGCACCTGGACCTGGTGGGGACGGCTGGGGACTTGCTGATACAGGTGAGATGCTAGGTGGTACAACCAAGGCAGCTGTTTCTCAATCTATCAAACGTGCTGAAGCTCGTGAGATATTTCCTGAGTTATTCGAGAACTGCAAAACCGCATCTGATGCATCTAAGGTGCTTAAGAAAGTAAGTGAAGCTATGGTCAAGGGTGCAATCGCTGAAAAGTTAGAATCAAAATCTTCTGGCACTGTCTTACATGAACTTTCTAAATGTTACATTGTAAATAGTTTCTTTGACGCAGTGAAGGAAATTCCAGATGGCATAATGCACTTGGTTGAGATAGATCCTCCTTATGCTATCGACCTACACAATGCTAAGAAGGTCAGTGGAGAGTCTCAATATTCCCTCGAAGAATACAATGAAATACCTACTAGCTACTACATGGATGGTAGTCCAGATGGTTCATGGAGAGGGATGAATGCAGTGTTCCAAGAATGCTACCGAGTAATGTCTAATCACTCCTGGTTACTCTGCTGGTTTGCACCTGAGCCTTGGTTTAATGGGATTTACCAAGCTATCATAAAAGCTGGCTTTGAGACTACCCGTATGTGTCCTGTGTGGACTAAGCCTTCTGGTCAATCTAAGCGCCCTGAAATGCACTTGCCTAACTCCTACGAAATGTTCTTTTACGCATGGAAGGGGCGTCCTGCAATAGCTAAGGCTCGTTCAGGTAATCAGTTTGACTATGCACCTGTACCTGCCCAACAAAAGACTCACCCTACTGAACGTCCAATAGATCTAATGATAGACATCTACGAGACCTTTGCCTTCCAAGGTTCACGTGTTCTAATCCCATTCCTTGGTTCAGGTGTTGGTATATTAGCAGCGCACAAGTTAGGCATGGCACCTATTGGCTTTGACTTATCTAAAAGTAACAAAGACTCATTTTTAATAAAGGCTAATGAGGTGAGATAATGAAATTGTCTACCAAACTATTTATAGGTGAAATATATTTCAGTTTATGTATACTACTCATATTATTTGCTGTATACTTAGCAAATTAGATCGTAAAATAATTTAACGGACTGGGGGGGGGGAAAGTTATGCCTTATGAAGATGGACTAATAATTTTAGCAGCAAAAGACTTATTCGATAATAGACTGGGGCACTTGGATAATAGACGACCTTACGGACCTAGACAACTATGGGCCAACTTAGGTAGTGCACTATATGGAGAAGACGATGAACGTGTGAAAGAACTACGTCCTCAGCCAGTAAAGTTACCCAAAAGATTTCTTCATAGAGAAGTAGTAGTACATACAGTTATCACTGATAAGATAGATAATATCATTGAATACTTAGAGGATCAATAATGAAAAAACTTTACGTTCCTCCATCTGGTAATACAGATGCCAAACTCGCAGGATGTGGTGAACAACCAGGTGTGCAGGAGATAAGAGCTCGCCCTCCAAAACCCTTCGTAGGTCCGGCTGGTAAAGGTCTTGATCAATGCTTGTTAATGACCAAGATAATTAGACGTGACTTATACTTAACTAACGTAATCAAAGACCTCGACCGCCCCTTAAAACATTACATAGACATAGGCAAATATGGCAAGTCAACTGTTTCACCTGAAGGCTATCAATACATACAAGAGTTAAAGAGTGAGTTAGAACAATTAAACTTAAATGTAATAGTAGCTTTCGGCAACATAGCTTTGTTTGCCCTAACCAGTCGAATTGGAATAACTAAGTGGCGTGGATCTGTGCTTGAATCTACACTCGTGCCTGACCTTAAAGTCATACCTACATTCCACCCTGCCACTTTCATCCCACCTAAGTTCAACTTCCTAAACAAACCTTTAATTTGCGAAGATTTGCTGAGGGCTAAGTATGAATCAACATTCAAAGAAGTACGAAGGACTACACGCAACATCTGTATTAAACCAACTTTCGAAGAGTCCATCTCCCACCTTAACCACTGCTACGAAGTCGGATGCCGAGGTCAAACAATTGCTATCGACATTGAAGTCATCAATGGAGAACTTGACTGCATCTCTTTCGGCTGGACTTCCGTCAACTCCATCTCAATTCCATTCAGAGACGGTAAAGGAGACTACTTCCGACCAGACCAAGAACACGAAATAATGCTCTTGGTTGCTAAGATAATCCAGTCAGAGAAAATTTCCAAAGTCGGTGCTAACTTCATCTTTGATACACAGTTTATGTTCCGCAAGTATGGCATAGTACCTCGTGGTAATATACACTGTACGCAGATTGCTCAGAAAATATCCTTCCCTGACTTCCCTGCTGGCTTAGACTTCGTAACTAACATGCACACTGACGTTCCTTACTATAAACAAGACGGCAAGCAATGGATGAAGATGGGTGCTGGTACTTGGGAACAGTGGTGGATCTACAATGGCATGGACTCAATCATTCCATCTGAAGCATTACCTAAGCAATTTGAGATCCTCCGCAAACAAGGAAATGAAGCAACCTATAACAGACAACGTAAACTAATCAAACCTCTCATCTATATGTCAGAGCGTGGAATTAAAGTTGACGTTCAAGGTATGTTAGACTATAAAAATGAACAACAATACACATTAGATAATCTTGCGGAAAAACTTAATGAGGAAGTAGGCTATTCAATTAACTACAACTCACCTAAACAACTTGCAAATTATTTCTACACTGAACTTAAACACAAGCCTTATAAAAAGAAAGGTGCAGGTGGAAGTTATACAACTACCACCGATGTAGATGCACTTAAACGTCTAACACGTAAGGGAGTAAAAGCTGCGAAAATAATGTTAGATATTAGGTCACTTAGTAAACGTATCTCAACATACTTAAACATAGGAAAGGTGGATAAAGATGGAAGGTATAGAAGTTCGTATAAGCCAGTGGGCGCTGAGACGGGACGTCTTAGCTCTGGTGAAACAATTTTTGGCACAGGTGGAAACCAACAAAACTGGCCACACGATTTACTTAGATTCTTCCTCTTTGACGAAGGTTACATTGGGTATAGTCTCGACCTCTCTCAAATTGAAAATAGAATTGTCGCTTACGTTGGAGGAGTCCTCCCACAAATCGAAGCCTTCGAGCAAGGAATAGACCTTCACCGACTCACTGCATCAGTCATATTCGGTAAACCTTATGATCAAATCTCCGGTGAAGATGGTTCGTCTGTTCTCGGTGATGGTCGTCAGTCTGAACGCTACTGGGGTAAGAAGGGCAACCATGCAACTAACTACGACGTAGGCTTTAAGACCTTCGCACTTAAGAACGAGATGGGTGAGTCTGAAGCTAAGGCTACTATTGAAAGAATCCACAAAGGCTACCCACAAATCCGAGGTGGCTTCCATGTACTAATTCAAAATATGCTAAAGCGTAATCGTACAGTTACAAACCTCTTCGGTCGTACTCGTTTATTCCTCGGACCCATAATCCCTTCTCATCCATTTGTTCCTATGGGTGCGTGTGCAGCTACTTACCGTGAAGCCTATGCACAGTTACCACAAAGTACTTGCGCTGATAAGATTAACGAACAAGGCATTGAGTATGTCTATTATAATCAAGACCTTTTCAAATCCGTAGAGTTACTCTCCCAAGTGCATGACTCAGTAGTGTTTCAAATCCCCTTAACCATACCTTGGGAACAACACGCTAAGATGATAACCTTGATTAAAGAATCACTTGAAACTCCACTAGAATGGCATGGAACTGAAATCAAAACTCCCTGTGACGTAGCCATAGGTTACAATATGTGTAAGTCTGACATGACAGAACTTAAAAGTAAAGAAGTCCCTAATGATAGGAATACTTTAGCAAGAAGATTAGAAGAAGAATGGAACAACCTTAAACTTGAGCAAGAAGGATATTGCAGATAAATTAAAGGAAGTTTATGGAAAGCTCAGTAAACAAAATAGTATCCAAGATAGTTGAACTATCACTTAGCATAAACTCAGGAAATGAAACAAGAGATATTTACTCTGCATCTCTTATGGTTGATGAAGAAGTTGGAAAGATAATGTGTCAAATCTTAGAACAGGAGAGAGCAAATGAATTCAATGCAAGACTCATACCTAAAATCACTTAACCCAACTGTGTCTGTGAAGATAACTGAACTTAATGGGAAGAAACTTCCAGAGCAGATCATAAAAGACATTCATGCTACACTAACCTACAAATACAGAACTTTCCTTGATGAAAGAAACGGAGTAATCTACGTTGGAAAAAAGGTCTAACATACTATGCCTGAGAATGAAAGGAATTTACCAGATTGGATCGAAGGGTTCATGTTACTTACTGAAGAATCTGAACCTCCAATACTGTTTAGAAAATGGACCGCGATCTCAACCATTGCATCTGCTTTACAACGAAAGTGTCGTGTTGACATAGGTATTTCATTAACCTTCTACCCTAACTTCTACATCGTCTTAGTTGGCCCCTCCGCAACTGGCAAGGGAACTGCCATGAAATATGCTTATGATATTATAGAGCAAATTCCTGCCATTCGTTTAAGTTCCCAAGCTACTTCCCTTCAAGCTTTAATTAGCAGAATGAAGGACACTAACTTAACTGACATAGATATGTTAACTGGTGAACAACTTTACCACGCATCTCTATCCATTTTCAGTAATGAATTCACTGTATTCCTAGGCTATCACAATCGTGAGTTAATAGCCGCGCTATGTGACTGGTATGACTGCCACAATAGATGGTCTTATGATACAATTAAACGAAGTAAGGAAGAAGTAATTGGAGTCTGGGTTAATGTCTTAGCTGGCACAACTCCAGACAATATCCAGAGTAGTCTTCCAATGGAAGCTATCGGCGGTGGCTTGACGTCTCGAATAATCTTTGTAAATGAAGAAAAGAAATCTAAACTCGTAGTCTTTCCCTCAACTACCGAACGCGAACTCCAACTTCAACAACATCTAATCCACGACCTTGAACAGGTAACTTTAATGTCCGGGGCTTTTAACTTCACCAAAGATGCTATGGAATTCTATTCAGATTGGTGTCACCTTGCAGACGCTAACCCTCCATTTTATAGCCCTAAATTTGATGGGTACTGTGGACGCAGACGTAATCATTTAATCTCACTCTCAATGGTATGTAGTGCTAGCAGGGAAAGTAACTTAATAATAACTAAAGACGACCTTGAGAGATCATCTATCTTACTCGCTGAAGTAGAGATCAAGATGGGGACTGTCTTTCGAGGCATAGGAACGTCTGACATCTCATCCCTAATGAATGATGCAATTATCTTCATCGAGAATAGTTCAACGCCAGATATTCCTATGTGGCAATTTGCTAGGCAATTTGAAGGTAACATGGATAAGATTATATTGGACAGAGTTGTTTATACATTAGAAGCTTCTAAATATATAGAGATTTTAAGGAGGCCTGGAGCCGATACTATGATTAGAGTGTTAGGTAAATGAAAGGAGAATTACTATGTTTTGGTCTGGATTTTGGATAGGGTTTTTTATAGGTTTGCTGTAGCTTTTTTTATAATGGGTCTCTGGTGGATGTATCAAGAGGAAAAAGAAAGGAGGTGATGCTTCGGTGGTAACATTAAAGGTCTTATTAATGACGGTGTTATTCTTGACAATGGGTTAGTGTGGGAGGAGACTCTACATCTCTATTCCCACACTTCGTATAAAAATTTAACGATCTCAATGGAGGTAATAAAATGAAAAGAAGATCCTTTCTTAAATTACTTGGTATAACTGCTATAGGATTGACAGTTAGCCCAGTAAAAACTGTAAAGAATGTATTAGATATAGGTATAAAGAATACTTGTACACAGTCTTATATGGAGGCTAAGAAGGCAGCACTTCTGGCACATAGTATAGAAATAGAAGAAGCTTTTCTATATGGAATTGGAACTGACACTAAGACTAATCTAGGAATAATAAGATTCTTTAAATAATTTGTATAAAAATTTAACGATCTTAATCATAACTCCGGGGACCCACTCCTCCCACTTATCACTGGCAACCTAGGAAATGATGGTCTACCTTCAATCATATTATAATCATCAGCCTTTTTCAATGCACTTTTTAATAACTTAGTCCCTTGTTCTATATCAGCTTTTTCCCTCTCAAGTCTACTTAAGATCTTACCATACCTCATCTTCTCACGTGGAGATTCAGACACACTCATCTTAGCCTTTACGTCTTCTATACCTTCCGTAGTTTTCTTCAACTCCGCAGATTCCTCTGCACTTATCCATCCTAAAGCACTGTTAAATAAAGTAAAGGCAGGTAAGTTATTTCTAAGCGCAGCTCTATAAGTCTCCTCAAACATTCTTTTATCACCATCTACAATAGCTTGCTTAAAATAATCTATTACAGCATACCTAGTCATACCCTTAGTACTCCTCATTACTAGATCAGAGGCTTTCCACTCAACATTATCTTGCATAACCTTTCTTATACTAAGTGGAATGAATGCTTTAGCAACAGTCTTTAACATACCAAGTGCTTTCTCCAATCCCTTCTTCTTATAAATATCATCATTCTTAAACCCAGACAATGTATGCCCTGTTAAAATTGCAGATACTAACTGTGGTAACGGAGAAGCCTTCCCACCGACTTTCTTAAGTGGATTAATCATCAATTCAAAGAAATCCCAAAGCTGCTTACCCCATCTTAAATACCTCTCACTACCATCTTCATACCTACCCACAAACAAATTAGTCTTCTTACCTGGAGTGTTACCAAACATAGTCTTATCAAACCATGACCACTCTTTTCCACCCTCTTCATCTTCTTCATAATACTGAGGATTATCCTTCATATCCCATTCTCTAAATAATACATTCAAGGTATTCATGCCTATCCCAAAGTAAAGTCCAGCCCTACCCCAGAATGTCCAACCAAGTTTCTTCCTTAACCCTGCAGTCTCTCTATGGACCTTACCAATCCCTGTAACTGAGAGTGCTTGCCTCGTTGTTGAGAAAGTCCAGTCTGCAGATAGTAAACTCCAAGTCATCATTTGAACTTCCTTTGGTGTAATCATTAAGTTCTCCCACTGCTGACCACCGAAGGTATCATTGACAAACTGAGCAATTTCCCTCTTTGCCATAGTTGTTCCATTAGGCCCAAGCTTAGGATTCATCTTAGCAACCAACGCTTCATAAGCATACAACTTCAATGTATCATGTAGGTAATCCCAAAGAGCTTTATCCCATGTAGAGTTAAAGTCTTTAGCAAACTTAGTAATTCTATTACCTATTGACAAGTCCTTAGTTTTCTCTGCTAAGTCATTAAGCCACCTTTGTATGTTAGCTACTGGATAATCAGCTGTTGCACCATACTGAGTTCCATGGACTATTGAATCCCTGGCTACCTCTATCTTATTAAATATCTCAAACTCACTTCTTACAAGTGATTTGTAAATTTTAGTAGGGTCAAAATAAATCTTTGCTGTTCCCACTGGTCCTATAAGTACAAGACCTGTCTCACCTAAAGCTCCATGATGGAATAGAGACAATGACAAAATAGACTTCTTCATCACTCCATTAATAGCTTCGTAAGCTGATATTATAGGATGATCAAATCTTTCTTCAAATATAACCTTCAGAGGTCTAACCAAGTCTGGATGGACTCTAACCCTAGACTCCTTAACAAACTCCCCTCTTCTCTTAGCCTTACCTTTAGGTAAAGGAATCATCCTAGTAAGCATTGGATAGTCAACTTCAACATAATCTAATGGAGCTTCAGTAGACCTTTGTATCAAGTGAATTCCATTTGCTTTAAGTCTAAGAATTGACTTAACATACTGTGCATTAGATATAGCTCTATTCACAACTGAGTCACGAACCTTTATAATCTCTGCAACGTCAAGAGTTTTAGGCTTATAACCTCTTTCTATCCCCTCCATATATGTATCAATGAATCTTGGCTCTAAAAACCTAGCGTGCGTAGAAAACCAAGCTGCGGCTTCGGCCCTTTTATGTTTAGGTATATCCCATAGATGTGTTATGTAGTTTTCAATCTGCCTAACAGTAAGATCAGGTAAATGTCTCTTTATCTCTTGCCAACTTAAATCAAGGTATTCTTTAATCTCAGCAGCTATTGGCTTTAGATATTTTTCATCTTTCTTAAGTACCTTTGCAATATCAGGTCTACTAAACACTCCAGGAACATCAGGGACACCTGTTTTCTCAAGCATGAATGTAAGTGCTTCACGTTGTACTGGAGAGGTTTTTCTTTCTAAACTATTAAGGAATTTGTTAGTATCATATGTAGCCAAGTCAAGCAATGACCTACGTTCCCTAACACTTTCCCTAGCAAGTCCTTTAACGAAAGGCTTAGATGGTACAGGCTGAGGTTGCATCTTTCTAAAGGTTAGCTTGTTAAATAGTTGTCTAACACCTTCGGCTACTGCTCCACCGAAGGAATAGAGTTCAACAGATGGTTCAATTTTTATACGATCTACCTTACCAGCAAACTCATTCAACTGTCTAAACACTTCTGATGCCTGACCTAACTCTGCCATTGACATATACTCAAAGATACCACCTGGAAGTCCTTCACCAGCTGCCCATTCTTCAAGTGCTGTACTTAACTGATCAATTAGTTGCTTGGCAGAACTTGTATCTACCTTCAAATCATCCATTCCTTCGTTAACTTCTGCAGTAAGTCTCTGAACTAATGCTTCTGGTGTATCTATGTGTTTATAGTCAGGGAGAGTCTGTAGATTTTTCTTGGTAACCTCTGAATCTAATTCCCTAAGCGGAGATTGTAATATAGAAGACTCCCTAGTCTCAGCAGCTATATCAGCTTCAATAGATTCAATAGCCTGCTTCTTAGTATAACCTCTCCAAAACTCAAGCATTTCTCCATAGTTATCTATGGTAACTTTATTCCCAGTCTCCCTTTCATACATTTCAGGAAGCCCAGAGTCAAGATCAAAGTTTGCTAGCTCAAGTGCATCTTCATGTGAAAGGTCTTGTGATTCGTAGAATTTAGTAACTGAGTTTTTGGTTAGTTTTTTAGTTGGTTTCTTAGGTTGTTTTTCTTCTATGGTTGAAAGACCTTTAGCCTTAGCCTCTGCTTTGGTTAATGGAGTAGTCTCCATCATGTCTCGGTAAAGGTCTAGTTTCTCAGATGGTTCAATTTTTTTACGGGCTTTTGGTTTCCATACATAGTTTCCACTTTCTACTTTTTCAAATCCAAGACCTTTAAAGAACTTTCTTGTATAACCTTCCAATGGAGTAGTTATTATATCTTGACCAGTCTGCTTAGCATAATCTTGTATATCTTTTATTATGCTAGTGCCAACTCCAGCTCTACGTTTGGCTTTTGGCACAAGTAGGTTCTGTAATACAATTGCAGTGGTATCATCAGGTCTATACTCAGTTCCAAGTACTAACTGATTATGTGGATCAAGGTCATATTTATCTGCCAGCTCTGTTCTTAAGTCAACTACATCTGTCCTTGCTTCCTTCTTCAACCCAGGAACTTTTTCCTCACCTTCAACTTTAATCTCAATAGGTTCTGGTTCTTTAACTATTGGCTTAACAGCTTCCTTAATATCTATAAACCTATTCCTACCTTTCTCCGCAGCTTTTATAACAAACTTATTAATGATAAGCTTACCTTCACTATTATACCAGCTATCACCTACCTTCGTATAATGATTACCTTTCTTACTAGTAAATTCATAATCAGGTATTTTATCAACTGGTCTTACCTTAGCCGGCTCAGCCTTTGGTACACTACCTTTAGGAGGTTCAGTCTTTATTGTTGGTCTAGGTCTTACTGGTTCAGTCTTCCTTAACTCTGCACGTTTAGCCTCCCACATCTCACTTCCAGCTCCAGCCCTTCTAAGTATCTCTCCCTCTGTCATATTAGGGTTTGCTTTTACTTCATCAAGAAGGTCTTGAACCTTCAACCCACGTTGTTTTACTGGAGTCTTGGCAAGTCTCTTTATCAATCCTGGTGCTAAAAGTACAACAGTAAATTCACCATAGGTAGCAAACAATGCCTCTGTATATGTATCAGCAAATCCAAGAGACTTCAGCCCTTCATTAAGTTGCTTACCAACCCATCCAGCTGCTTGCCCAGACCACTCAAAAGGCTTTGCTACATAACCTATGTTCTCAACTGCTTTAGCCTGCTCTTCTGTTGTAATGAGTTGGCTAGGGAAGCTCACTATTTCTTTAAATGTTTCCTCAGCTTTAGACAAGCTACCAGACTTAAACGCTGGTCTAGATGCTATAGGATCAACTCCTGTAGATGGATCTAGAAATTCACTAAAGTCGGATGTTACTACATCATCTGGGTCTGAAGACATAGTTGGTATTAGGTCAATAGCAGCTGTCAATCCAGCACCAGGTAGGAGAGCTATTTGTGCAGCTACAGTACCTAACACTCTTGGAGCAGCTTTAACAGTCTCAAGACCTACTTCTTTAACTATATCTAAGGTCTTGTCTATAAATCCTGGTTCAGGCTCTGGTATCAAAGACTCAAATGCACTAATCCCTTCGTCAGAGAAATCAAACTTAGTCCAGTCTGTTTGACCATTTTCAGACTTAGACTCAGCAAACGCATCAATACCTTCATTCGAGAAGTCAAATTTACTCCAGTCTGTAGCAGTATTAGAGTTTGCCATTACCTATATCTCCGAAGATTTTTAAGCATAGCTGGTATTTCATTCTCACGGCCTTGGCTTCTAAGTATATTTAACATTCTTTCACTCTTCACTTGGTAATTCTGTGTATCTCTATAAGCTCTATTCTCAGCGTCCCCTGGACTAAGTCCTTGCTTACTGTAATTCGCAAACCTTTCCATAGCATAAGCATTAGCAGCTTCCAAACCAGGTGTAATTATAAACTGACCAGTAGGATTCATTTCACTATACCTACTTTTAAGACTACTTCTAGCCTGACCATAGCTTAACAAACCTGGAGTTTTCTCACCAACACCAGA
>Ga0075122_10000198_pt1 | contig 49799 bp, 39 predicted proteins | sample AntAceMetag02UKB_FD_69790 | JGI IMG/M metagenome (GOLD analysis project Ga0075122, IMG submission 69790) | Saline lake microbial communities from Ace Lake, Antarctica - Antarctic Ace Lake Metagenome 02UKB | ecosystem: Environmental > Aquatic > Non-marine Saline and Alkaline > Saline | place... | reverse complement strand
AAATAATCCAAGCCTACAAACGAATAATCCTGGCCAGACAACATCCCTAGAAACGGTTAATCCTGGCCGAAATCAATCTATTAAAACGAGCCAGGGCAGCTATGATTCCTGGCCGCTACACATATGCTATTATTTCGTATAAAGTTTCCAAAGCAGTTCCAAAACATCTTTTCCAGACTGGGTTACTCCAAAGTATATGCGCGTTTTCATCAGCAGTGCTAATCAAATCGTGAGAGACTTCTGCCATTGTTCGAAAACGTTCTTCGCTCTCCAAAAGAACCATCTCTGCTTCTTTTTGTTCGCTGATATCACGAACCATTATACGAAACCGACGTTGGGAATCATTTGTTTCTTGTATTAAACTACTTTCCAGTAGAACGTGTCGTTCTGAATCATCTCGCTTTTTGAGTTTGCATTCTACAATCTGATACTCTTTGTTTTCTAAGAGCCCATTTAAGAAAAAATCATATAAATCGGTGTACTCATCTGCGGCAGCCTGCAGTTGAACCTGCGTTTTGCGAAGTTCGTCATTTTGCATCTCCAGTTCGATTTGATGAATACTTAGTTCGTGTATCAGCTGGCTAATCTCTTGTTTTGATAGTTCTGAAAAATTTTCCGCCTGTTTTCGCCGTTTTTCCTGAGCTTGTTTCCTCAATTCAGGTGTTTCTGGCAGGGAATCAGTCTTTTCTTTTTCCATGGTAAGCTTTATCAACATTGGATATTACAAAGGCTGAAATCATATGAGGCACTTTTATAACGAATCGAAAAATTTTTGGTTGGTAACTAACAGTTGATTTTTTGAATTCACTTTATCAGCTTTACAAAAATACTTCAAATTCTTTCTCTTGCTTTAAAAAAAATCCAAGTCAATCCACTTCATGGAAAAACCAGGTTTTGTCCGGTATTTAAAGTACGACAAGAAACCAATTGATTTGTGCAGAACCTTATACGACCAGTATAAGCCCTGAGTTAAGAGGACACGTCATGGCAAGAGAATAGTGGTTCCTCGACGTTTTAAGTGGGTAATTTGTTAACCGGAGAACGTACCCACACAAGGATTGATTTTCCTAAATCACGGATTCCTTTCGAGAAGTTTTGAACAATTTTACAGATTGATTCGAAACGACCCGCTATTCTGTAGGTATTGATAATGAGGAAAGTCGAGTTGAGTCTGGTGACCCAGGGACTATTGCTGAATAGATATCCGGTTAATCGAGAATCGATCGTTCTAAAAAACGAACAATCATCATAGACAATTCGATTCTTTAGGATAGCAGCAAATCACGAATTCCGGCTAAAAAATCCTTGGCTGCAAATGGTTTGGCGAATGTTCTTTGGACACCAAACTCTTTAATTGTCTCAAGGTATTCAAGTTTATCTCTGGAACCACCGCCAGATATTGCAATTATTTTAATATCCGGGTTTTTTCCATAACAAAAATAGTAATTATTATTGTAGTGCGATGGCTTCCTCAATAACTTCCTCAATAATATTCATTTTGTCTTCTAAAGATATTCCAAACATTTTGGCACGTTTACGATTAACCATTAAAGGACCTCGTGGAGGAATAGTTGTTTTCATACGACTAGGATTCAGCCCTTGTTCAAGAATATCGGATGCCATTTCAAAAGCTTTATAGGCCTGGTTATGAGGCATCCCAAGTAAAAACCTCATCCGTCTTGGTCTCTTTATAGAGTGCCATTACAAATTTTATCGATTCTAAGGCCTGTTTTGACTTGAGAATAAGGCGACCATCAACGTCTTGAATGGAAGAACCAAAACTAGCCATAATCGATCGTAATACCATATTGGTATCAAGTTCAGGTGCCAGACCAATACCAATCGGAATACCATGTTTTTGTTTTATTTTTCGTCCACCAATGCGAATAGACTCCCAATTGTCAGGGTGCATGCCGATGTCATCCCAGAGATTTTTCCGATAATTGATCGGGTCCGGAACATAACTATCCGAAAATCCAAAACCGGGGTCCACACAGATCAAGTTATGCCGGGTTTGATGGGCTTGGCGCTCGGTCAAAAAATATTATCCTTCAAGCCTGACCAGTTTAGCCCTTTATGTGTGAGGCCTTATATGAATTCGGTTTTTATGTATCAAGACGTATTGCCGGTTCAACTCACAAAACCAGAAAATAGATTTTAAGACCCAGTGAAATTACCAGTTGTTTTCGCTCTTAGCAAATTAGCCTTGTTAAAAGTCATCAAAAGGTGTAATTATTTAATTGCTGGTCTTTATCATTACTTTCCTCCTCGACAGCCGGGATGAAAGGGGGAGAACTCTTTAATAAAGGGACATAGGGGCTATTTTATGACAATCAACTATGATGAGACTTTTAAGAGATCCATAACAAATCCCGATGATTTTTGGGGCGAAGCTGCTGAAAACTGTCATTGGTATAAAAAATGGGACAAGGTCCTGGATGATTCAAATAAACCGTTTTATCGATGGTTCACAGGAGGAGAAACCAATACCTGCTACAATGCGCTTGATGTTCATATAGACAACGGCCGGGGAGAGCAGACAGCTTTGATTTACGATAGCCCGGTAACGGATACAATTCAAAAATATACCTATTCCGAACTCAGGGATCGTGTGGCCAAATTTGCCGGTATTCTGGCTTCCCGGGGGGTATCAAAAGGAGATCGTGTCCTGGTTTATATGCCGATGATCGCTGAAGCAGCGATTGCCATGCTAGCCTGTGGCCGAATTGGTGCGATCCATTCTGTGGTCTTTGGCGGTTTCGCAGCAAATGAGCTCGCTGTAAGGATTGATGACGCAAAACCAAAAGTCATTGTCTCTGCTTCATGCGGGATTGAAACCACACGAGTGATTCCTTACAAACCATTGCTGGATGAAGCGATCAACCTCTCATCCCACAAACCTGGTAATTGCATTATCTTTCAGCGGCCGCAGTCAAAAGCTGACCTGATGCCTGGCAGGGATATCGATTGGGTCGAGGCCATGGCCACAGGCAACTCCCATGAGTGTGTCCCCATGTTGGCCACTGATCCGGCCTATATTCTGTATACATCCGGAACAACAGGCGTTCCCAAAGGTGTCGTCCGTGATATCGGCGGACATATCGTGGCGCTGAAATGGTCGATGAAGAGGATTTATGATACAAATCCCGGTGATGTTTACTGGGCTGCATCTGACATCGGCTGGGTGGTGGGACACTCTTATATCGTTTATGCCCCATTGTTTCAAGGTTGCACGACGATTCTCTATGAAGGCAAACCAGTGGGAACCCCTGATGCCGGCGCTTTCTGGCGAGTGATCTCAGAACACAAAGTGAATACACTTTTTACGGCGCCAACGGCGTTCAGAGCAATCAAACGTGACGACCCGCAAGGGGAACTCATGGCCAAATATGACCTGTCCAGTTTTAAGACACTTTTTCTTGCCGGGGAGAGAACGGACCCGGACACTTTGAAATGGGCCGAGGAAAAACTAAAGGTCCCTGTTATCGACCACTGGTGGCAGACGGAAACCGGATGGTCGATTGCCGCAAACTGCATGGGGATTGAAAAATTAAAAGTAAAAGACGGATCGCCCACAAAACCAGCTCCTGGCTGGGATCTGCAGGTTGTTGATGCCCATGCACAGCCGGTCGAGGCAGGAGAAATAGGCGCTCTGGTGGTGAAACTGCCGCTGCCTCCAGGCTCTCTCCCTACCTTGTGGCATAATGATGAGGGGTATGTTAAAACCTATCTGGATGAATTCCCCGGGTATTATAAGACCGCTGACGCCGGATTTATTGACGAAGAGGGTTATGTATTCGTGATGAGCCGTACTGACGACATTATTAATGTGGCCGGTCATCGTTTATCAACAGGCGCCATGGAGGAGATCCTGACGGATCACCCTGATGTTGCCGAAGCTGCGGTTCTGGGGGTTAATGACAAGCTGAAAGGAGAGATTCCAGTCGGTTTTTTGATTCTGAATTCCGGGGTCAGCAGGGAGCATGATGTGATCGTGAAGGAAGTCATTCAGATGGTTCGAGATCGCATCGGTCCGGTGGCTTCCTTTAAAGTGGCAACGGTCGTGGATCGATTGCCAAAAACCAGGTCTGGAAAAATTTTACGGGGTACCATTCGAAAAATCGCCAATAACGAGGAGTTTAAAACTCCTGCCACCATTGACGATCCGGCAATTCTGAGTGAAATGGAAACCGCCTTGTCGAAGATTGGATATGCCTCGGGAAAGCCAGACTAGTTGGGTCGCATCCCTGAAGCTCGCATCCAACCGGTTTTAATCGTAACGAATCACGTAAATAATCCCTTTTTTCAATTACTCACATCATGACGAATATTAAACACTCAAACATTGTTTTTATCATCATTTATATGCTGTTGCTTTTTTTAATGGGATTTCTGGCGTGGCCCTTTATTACGCCGATCATTTTTGCCGGAATCATTGCCGGCACCTTTGCACCTTTAATGGACCTGATTCAGACAAGGTTCAAGACCGGTCGCAAAAAAGCGGCGATCATCGTTTGCGCCATCATCATCATTGCCATGATACTGCCCTCCATTTACCTGGTAATGCAGCTTTCCACTGAGGCGTTCAACCTCTACGAGTTTTTAAAAGAGAACTTCACCGAAGAGAACATCACCACGTTTCTATTTAAAGGCCAGTTCTTCCCGGATATCATGCATGAACTCTTCAGCCTGGCTAACCTGGAGTACAATGTGGTATCCATCCAGAAGATCGTGCTGAGCGCTGCTAAAAATGTGAGTTCAGGTCTGTTTGATTTATTAAATCAATGGATTTCCAATATTTTCTCCTTTATCTTTCAATTTCTGATTATGCTCCTGGTAATCTATGAGATTTTACTCAATGGTCCAAACATCAAACGCTTCATGTTCGATTTATCTCCGATGGACGACGAAGAAGAAGAGTTGGTACTCGAAAAGTTCAATCAGATGAATTATGTTAATCTGGTTGGCAATGGTTCAGGCGGGCTGATTCAGGGTATTCTGGCAGGGATTGGGTTCTGGTTTGCCGGTATCGAATCGATTATGCTGTGGACCACGGCGATGGTTTTACTGGCGTTTATACCGCTGGTGGGGATCTCCATCATTTACATCCCCACCTGTATTTATCTTTTTGTCATTGGAAAAACTGTCGGCTCCATCGTACTATTCGTCTATTGCACCGCTATTTCACTGGTCGTTGAAAACTGGTTCAAACCCAGATTTGTGGGGAACCGGGTTCAAATTAATCCCACCCTCGTTTTTTTAAGCATTATCGGCGGCCTCAGTATGTTCGGCATACCGGGTATTTTTTACGGCCCACTCATTGTCTCCATCTTTTTAACTTTCGTGAATCTGTATCATCAGAAGTTTGATGAAATCCAACCTGATTAAACAGTCGTAAATCGAAATTCCCTTGCTCCTGTTTATACAAAAACCTGTGCTGACAGGGTATCCTCAGGTGTGTACAAGGGGCCCGTTTAATTTTACGCCGCCGTTCATGTAACCCATTTTCGGTCAATCCATTGGGTGTTTCAATGGACAGCTCCTCTTTTTCCAAACACACCTGTATTTTTATTTAACCTTGAATGAGCCTGGCTCGAATTGATCATTTCTTATTTAGATTCCAGAAAAAAAACGATGCTTGCTTGACTCTGAAAGGCCAATTTCTTATCATCATGTTGAATGTGGAGTTCAAATTCACTCTATAGCTTGTCTTCTCCATCTTCGGATGCAGCTATTCCAGGAAACTCCGGGTTGAGAGTGTTTGATCCTGGAAAGATAGCCTTGACCAGCCTTTCTGGTTGCCAGTTGGAATGGGAAGACAAAAAGGAAACCCTTGCCCGGCAAAATGGCCCTAATAATTGATATATTGGGGGCAAGGCCCTGATGCATACACTCAAATATGGGACCAAAATGAATCTTCTTTCCGAAAGAACCGCAAAACTGGGATCAGAAAATGCGTTTAAACTGGGAGCCATTATTGCTGAAGCAGAAGCGATGGGGATTGATGTCATAAAATTCAACCTGGGAGAACCGGATTTTGATACCCCCAAATTTATTTGTGATGCTGCCGCTGAGAGCCTGACACAAGGGAATACTCATTATTGTGCCCCCGGAGGTATCAAACCGCTTCTGGAAATAATCGCCAGGCAGATTTCTGAAACCCGGGGAATTCCCGTCGATCCGACAAATATTGTTGTGACTACCGGCGCGAAACCTCCTATCAGCTACTCTTTGCTCACCTATGTTAACCCGGGGGACGAAGTCATCTACCCCAGTCCCGGATTTCCCATCTATGAATCCTGGACCACCTTTGTTGACGCCAAGCCTGTTCCGTTGCATCTACAGGAAGATCAGGATTTTCGTTTCACCGCTGATGATCTGGAAAAACTGATTACGCCAAAGACAAAACTAATCATTATAAATTCCCCTTCCAATCCAACGGGAGGGGTTCTTTCAAAGGCTGATCTGGATAATATCGCTGAAGTCATCAATGCAAAGTGTAACGAGAATGTCCGGGTATATTCTGATGAAGTATACGAAAATATTCTGTTTGATGGTTCTAAACACGCCAGTATTGCATCCGCCAAAAACATGCAGCATAAAACCATCATTGTCAGCGGATTTTCAAAGAGTTATGCCATGACAGGCTGGAGGCTTGGGTATGCCGTTCTACCCACCCAGCGGGAAGTAGAAGCATTCACCAACCTGAATATTAACATTATTTCCTGCACATCGCCATTCAGCCAGGTTGCAGGTATGGAAGCGCTGGTGAATAAACAGTCTGGAAAAGTGATTCAAACCATGGTTCAGAATTTCGAAGAGAGAAGAAACTATGCCGTCCCGGCATTGAACGCCATTGATGGAATCACATGCGCCAACCCCAGGGGCGCTTTTTATGTATTTCCCAACATTACAGGTGTCTGTCAGAAACTGGGCATTTTAGAATCTTACAAGCAACTACCTGCCGAAATGGCTGCGAAAACAAGTCCTTCGAAGCTATTTCAGATGTTCCTGGTTTTCCGCTACGGTGTCGCAACCATGGATCGTAATTCTTTCGGCAGCATTGGCGCTGAAGATTTGCATTTTATCCGCCTCTCGACCGCTACCGATCTGGGATCCATTAAACTGGGAATTGAAAAGATAAAGGAAGCGGCAACCGACAAAAAAGGGTTCCAGGATTTTATGACTGCAGCCAAGCACCTTTACTAAGCATCCGGTTTGGACATTCTCGGAGACTTGTATCATTATTACTTAACTGATAACAAACAGAATTCCAGGGAGGCACGATGACAGATACCAAAACCAAAAGCGGTTTCGGTTTTCAAGCAGAGAAAATCAATTCATCCGATTTTCAACTCAGCCCCAGACGAAGTCAATACTACAATATCCAATCCCTGATCGCAGAAAACAGCTACACTGTTCAACCCGACCTACTGGCAGCCCTGGAAAAAATTGACCTGGTTTACCGCAGTTTGTGCAGTATTTTATTCAACTTTGTGCCGCAATCAGGACATCCCGGGGGCAGTATCTCATCTGGGCGGATGGTTGCTCAATTAATTTACCAAAACATGGACTATGATTTTACACGCCCGGACGCCAGAGAAGCGGACATCATCTGCTATGCAGCCGGACACAAGGCCATGGGTCTCTACGCGATGTGGGCTCTGCGAAACGAGTGCGTCAGATTATCCAGGCCGGATCTCCTGCCCTCTGAAAAATTCCAGCTGCGACTGGAAGACCTGTTGGGATTTCGCCGCAATCCAATTACAAATACACCGCTTTTTCTAAAACACGGGGCAAAACCGCTGGATGGTCATCCAACGCCTCAGACACCTTTTGTTCATTTGGCTACCGGGGCTTCCGGAGTTGGCGTCACTACAGCCATGGGGCTGGCATTTGGCGCACTGGACAGTTTCAGGGAAAACGCACCTAAAATACATATGATCGAAGGCGAAGGTGGAATGACTCCCGGCCGTGTTCAGGAAGCAATGGCTGCTGCTGCCTCCGCTCAACTGAAAAATATTGTACTCCATGTGGATTGGAACCAGTCTTCCATTGATTCTGATGCAGTCTGCCGGGAAGGGAAGGATGCCGGGGACTATGTGCAATGGACCCCGATGGACCTTGCCTGGGTGAATGACTGGAATGTGATTGAAGTTTCGGACGGGTTCGATTTTAAGCAGATTGCAGCGGCACAAATGATCGCCAAAACCGCCATATCCAATGATCAACCCACCGCGATCATCTATCGTACTCAAAAGGGGTGGCGATATGGGATTGAAGGTGCCCCTTCCCATGGTGCAGGACATGCCTTTTGTTCAGAAGGGTTCTCTCAGTCACTAACTGAATTTGAGGGAACATTTAATGTTCAATTCCCCACATTTGAAGGAGAAAAAACCCCTGCACACATGGAAAAAGTTTTTTATCAATATCTGGAACTCATCCGGGAGACCCTTAAAAATGAGAAGCAGACAACAGACATGCTTGCCTCTGAAATCAATCAATCCAAAATCCGACTCGAAGAAAGTCACAGAAAATTCCACGTCCAGGCACCTACTATTTCTCGATTGTATGACGATCCAGCACTCTCCCCGCAGAATGTGCCGGAAGAACTTTCTCTGACACCCGGAACCAGTGTAACCCTCCGCGGCGTCCTGGGAGATACCTTTGGTTTCCTTAATCGAAAATCCCGGGGCGCCCTGATGGGATCATCGGCAGATCTATTCGGTTCAACCAGCGTTTCGAATTTGGCAAAACACTTTCCCAAAGGGTACTACAATTCTGTTACCAATCCTGATGCCCGTTTGATTCGCATCGGCGGAATATGCGAAGATGCCATGGGTGGTTTTATGGCCGGCCTGTCAACTTTTGGAAACCATATCGGAATTGGATCTTCTTATGGCGCATTCATCGCTGCCTTGCAGCATGTAACCGCTCGCCTGCATGCCATTGGCCAGGAGGCCCGCAAAAAGGGTTTTGGTGATAAATTTAACCCGTTTGTGATCATCTGCGGCCATACCGGTCCTCGAACAGGGGAGGACGGCCCCACACATGCAGACCCTCAACCCCTGCAACTGCTGCAGGAGAATTTCCCCAGAGGGACCATGATAACCCTCACCCCCTGGGACACTCAAGAGATCTGGCCATTAGTTATCGCTGCACTTAAGTCTCGTCCGGCGATTATTGCACCGTTTGTCACTCGTCCTTCGGAAACGGTCATTGATCGGGAAAAATTGGGATTTTCTCCAGCCTCAGCTGCAGCAAAAGGGGTCTATGCCCTTCGCCGAGCAGATCAGCAAAAAAGCCGGTACCATGGAACGTTGGTCTTGCAGGGCAATGCTGTTGGTCATGCATTTGCTGCGGAGGTATTACCGGAATTGGATAAACAGGGACTTAACCTGAATATTTTCTATATTGCCAGCCTGGAACTGTTTGACCTGCTGCCGGCAGAGGAAAAAGAGGCCATTTTCCCCCAGACCCTGGCGGCAGAGGCCATGGGAATTACAGAATTCACGTTGCCCACAATGTACCGTTGGATTACTTCAAGCCAGGGACGGAAAAGAACCTTGCACGCGTTTTCCAATGATAGTTTTAATGGTAGCGGCCAGGCAGAAGTGGTCCTAAAAGAGGCAGGCTTGGATGCTGAAGGCCAGCGAGCAGCGATTATAGATTATGCAGAATATATTGAAAATCGCTAACACGTAAAACAGAGAAATGTGGTGCAAAGGGCATAAACAATCTGCCCTTTGGTGTTTCATGTTATTACTAATCAAACTGCCCCATGGTGTTATCTTTCCCCCATGTTGTCCTCCATGTTTGTTGCATGCCTATCCGGTTGTTGCACAAACACCATTTTTCAGCTGGCATAGGTGATGAGGAGGTATTAATGAATGAAAATAAGCTCACCGACGTCTCTACCGGACTTCCAACGAGTTTTCCCAGATGAGGCGGCATGCTATACTTATCTTTATGATGCTCGTTTTCCAAATGGATTCATTTGTCCGTACTGTGGTTGGGAAGAGAACGCATACCGTTTTCGAAATCGGCCAGACATGTTGCGCTGCAAGCGTTGTAAACGCGATACCCGGCTGAAAGCGGGTACGATAATGCAGAAAAGTCAAATACCACTACACACCTGGTTCTGGGGTACTTTCCTTATTACATCATTAACTCCAGGTATGTCGGCACTTCAGTTTCAGAAGATGCTCGGAATCAAGCGCTATGAAACAGCTTTCAACATGCTCCATAAACTACGCACCGCAATGGTGCAACCGGAGCGCGATGCAATCGGTGGGGAATGGTCAGTAGAAGTAGATGAAACCTACGTGGGAGGCGCAACGCAAGGAGAAGGACGTGGACGTAACATCATTGCTGGTAGATTACGGCTCCAGGTTCTCCCAAATCGTAAGCGGGAAAAGATAGAGCCTTTTGTTCTGGAGAATGTAAAATCAGGAACTGAAATACGAACAGATGGGTGGACTGGTTACGACAATTTTGGTCGTATAATTCAAAATCTGAAGCGGATGCCAATATTATGAGTTGGATTGTAAAAACTGAAGGTTCCGGCGTAACAATGTTGATTCAATTTGCCAAGACGATCAGAAAGCAATTTAAACGTATTATCGCCTACTACGATTGTCCGATATCAACGGGAATTTTAGAGGGTATAAACAACAAAATTAAAACACTTACAAAGCAGGCATATGGTTATCGAGATAGCGAATATTTCAGGTTAAAACTACTCGGCCTGCATCGATCAAAGTATCAACTAACCGGATGAACCTCAAAAACACGCCCCATCTTATTTTCAGTTCGGACGACCCTTCTATGGATTTATTTGATTTGATTCTGGCTGACATTAAAAGTGTTTGTGAAAATGATAAAATTCCCATTTTGATCCGAACAGGCTGCCTCTATGGCACGGGGATAGAAAACGTTAATGTCATGGAACATAAGGAGGTGATCAAGCTTCCGCATCTTTCTTTAAATCGGGATTCGCCTTTGGGTCGAACGGCTCAAAAGAAACCATCTGAATCCTCAACGATTGTTTCTATACCTATACTTGGTGGATTACAGCACCGGTACGAATGGAAGAAAGCCGTTTAGTCCATTATTCCCGGTCATTTTTTCGCGTCATCGGTATTTCATAAGGAATAGCTGCGCCTTCAATCTCAAATTTTGGTTGTTTTCCCCCAGTCCCTCGCTAAATTTCCCACGAAGAACCACCGATATGGCTCCCGTTTTTTGATTTACAGACAGAGGAATGTCTCTTTTTTCTACCTGGATGTGATTTAGAGGAGCCACAAATGTTTTTCGAAGTTGCTTTAGATACTATAAATTGAAGCCCTGTCAGGCCTAATCCAACTCGATTTTGTAAGCATCGATTTATTAGGTTGACAGAAATTTGGCAAAAGACTAAATATAATTCGAATTTTGAACTTGAATCAATAATAGAATTTAATTCAGTAATGTCCGGTTAGGTTTTTGCAGAGCGTTTTCGTTTCTTTTTCGCCTTTCGTTTTCTGGTTCTACTCTGGTCATCGTTTTTAGGTGTTTATGTTCATTGATTTTTGAGATCACTTTGAAACTTGCGAAACCATCCGTAGCGACAATGCATCGTCAAATGATAATAGACCAGATAGTTTTCGCTTTGCATCTTGTTCAGCCATTGCCTGCATAAGCTTGTGCTTCATTTTTAAAGCTGTTTTATAAGAGACGCCAATATGACGTTTCAAAGACAATGCCGATAACCCGTTTTTGCTCTGGCTGATCAAATATATTGCCAGGAACCATTTGTTTAGTGGGGCATTCGATGAACGAAACAAGGTATTGCTTTTAACAGATGTCTGGTGTTTACAACGTGTACACTGGAATGTACGTCTGGACTTTTAATAACAAAACAAATCATGTTCACAGGCTTCACAAATAAATCCATGAGTCCATTGAGCACTGAAAAGGACCTGTTCGCACTGCTTTTCAGTTTTTGATAAACTCAGGAAGGCTCATACCGTCATGAAACTGTAGTTTGTTTTGAGACATGACAACCTCCGTTTTAGATTATGTTTGCAGTGAACATACGTACTCTCAAGGAGGGTGTCAATAGTACCTCATCAGATAAGATTATTTGCCCAATAAAGCTGGTTAAGGAAAATTATGGCAGAAATATCAAAAAATTACGAGGCCTGGCCTGAGGGAAGGCCCAGGACGCTGAACTACCCAGAAATTCCCGTTCATCAGATACTGAGCTCAACATCTGCCAAGTATCCTGATATGGTTGCCCTGAGGTTTATGGGAATAGAGATTACATTCAGAGAGCTGGATAGGCTCTCCACACGATTTGCCAACGGTCTTGCAGCCCGTGGTGTTAAAAAGGGAAATCGCGTCGCTGTCCACCTCCCCAATTGTCCCCAGTTCGCCATAGCCTACTACGGCATATTGAAGGCAGGCGCTGTATTCGTGCCTTGCTCTCCCCTTTTGGTTGAGCGGGAAATTGAATATCAGTTAAACGACTCAGGAGCAGAGACATTAATTACCCTCGACTTGCTTTCGGGTTCTGTTGAAAATATTATAAAGAATACAAAAATCAAAAACCATATTGTCACGACCATGCCTGACAATTACCCCCCCGTATCGGCCCCCCTGAGGATGCTGAAGAAATCACCTATTGAGGAGGGAGAGGACTTCCTCGCTATTATAAATGATAGCAGTGAAGACCCAATCAATGTTGATATAGACCCAAAGAGAGATATCGCCCATCTGGGATACACCGGCGGCACAACCGGGCTCTCAAAGGGAGTTATAATGAGCCACTTCAACGTGGTCTCCAATGTTATTCAGATTGCCCTCTGGTTCGGCGGGGGGGACGTAACATATAATGACGGAATCATGTCCACCGATATGACCCCAATGAGGGAAAAGATAAAAGACATAAAAAAACCACTGATTGAAAGAATGACAGCCCTTGTGGTAGTTCCCTGGTTTCACGTTATGGGCTCAATTGGTTATCTCAATTTTCCGGTTTACAGTGCAATGACGATGATTGTTTTTCCAAGTTTTGATGCAAAGGAGTATATCCGGGCGGTGGATAAATACCAGGCCGATGTACTGGGAGGCGCCCCGCAGCTCTATATTCCTTTACTTGAAGAACCGGAGTTCAAAGATGTCGATATGTCTCGGATCAAGTTTGCGATCTCTGCTGCAGCGCCCCTTCCGGGCCCTATTTTGGACAAGATGCTGGGTGCCTTTTCCGGAGTAGTCTGCGAGGGGTACGGGCTCACCGAAGTAACCGGAATGGCCACCATGAATCCACCCAGCAGGGAGGCATCTAAGGCGGGGTCGGTAGGACTGCCGATATTTGATACGTTTATAAAGATTGTTGATGTAAAGAACAACGGAGTTCTCCCCCAAGGGAAAGAGGGGGAAATATGCATCAAGGGCCCGCAATGTATGAGAGGCTATTGGAACAGGCCCGAAGAGACCGGCGCCGTCCTCAAAGACGACTGGGTCCACACCGGAGACATCGGCTACGAGGATGAAGACGGATACTTTTACATTACTGACCGGAAAAAGGATCTTATCATCTACAAGGGATACAACGTCTATCCGAGGGAGCTTGAGGAGGTGCTCTTTTTAAACCCGAAAGTTTTGCAGTGTGCCGTAGTGGGTAGAACAGTGGAGAAGGGCGGGGAAATCCCGGTGGCGTTTATACAGCTCAAGCCGGATGCCGGAGCTACTGCCGATGATATCATGGAATTTGTAAATGAAAAGGTCGCTCCTTATAAACATATCCGGGAGGTACATTTTATAGATGAGTTGCCGGTGAGCGGCGCCGGAAAAATTTTGAAGAGGGTGCTCAGAGAATCACTTAAATGAAACGAAAACACATAGATACGGATTTGGGGCTTTCCCTATCTTAATAAGGAACGACAATTTATAATGAAAAATGAGGGAATCATGGAGAAAGATTCTGTTTATGATAAGCTATACAAGAAAATGACCGCTACTCCCACCGGGATACCGCAGGGGGAAAGGATTTTTGAGATACTGAGAATCCTTTTTACCCCCGAAGAAGCGGAACTGGCGTTGGTTCTCCCCTTTATGCCCGCCCCCCTGTCCGATATTGCCGATGGAGCGGAGATGGATGAAGGGGACACGAAAAAGGCTTTATTAAAAATGGCGAACAAAGGGCTGGTGTATACTTTTGAAAAGAAGGAAACACCCATGTTCATGCTTTTCAGTGTCGTCTGGACCTTGTTTAAGTTCCCACTGATGACAAATATTGAGGGGCTGGACCAGGAAAGGCTGAAGACGCTGTGTGCAGAGTTTCTTGCCGAGGACTGTCTGGTTGGGGATGACACGATTAATGAAGCAGGCGAACACACTGCAATGGGTCGGGTGATACCGATTCAGGAAAACATATCGTCGGAAAGCGAGGTACTGCCCCAGGACCTTGTTTATGGGTATATAGATAAGGCAAAATACATTAGTGTGGGTGTGTGTTCATGCAGAGAAATTGTAGGTGCTTGTGACTCGCCGTCAGAAGTGTGTCTCGCCCTTGGTCATGAAGCAAAGTACCTGGTTGAAAGAAAAATGGCGCGTTTCATTAGCAGGGAGGAAGCAAAGACCATTCATAAAATGGCCAGTAACGCTGGACTTGTCTCTATTACGTCAAACACGAAAGAGGAGATAAACGTGATTTGCCATTGTTGTCCCTGTTGTTGCGCTCAACTGGGCGTTGCTACCAGACATGGGCGTTACGACCTAGCGCCAAAGGGGGCATATTATGCCGTCATCATTCATGATGAATGTACTGCCTGTGGTTTATGCGAAGATGTCTGCCCGATGAAGGCGATCGAAGTCGTTGAAACGGCATTGATAAAAGCTGAAAGGTGTATCGGTTGCGGACTTTGTGTATCTTCGTGTGCTGATGAAGCTATCGTTTTGGCAAAGAGAACCCCACTGCCTGATGTTCCTGAAAACATAATGGAATGGACGGAAAAAGCGGTGGAAACCAGGGGAGTAACTGAGGCGTTTATGAAAGAGCTTCATGTGAAGAAAAAGGAGGAATAAGTCAGTGACAGGGAGATGTAACGACGTCTTGTTCAAAATGGATTCTTATACAGTTACACGCAATTTACTTACCGGGAGGATGTTGAAATGAAAGAGCATATATGGCATAAATCATATGCACCAGGAGCGTCCAAATCCATCGACATAGAGGAAATCACTATGCCGCAGCTCTTAACACGAGCAGCAAAAAAATTTCCAACCAGAACGGCACTCCAGTTTATGGGATGGGAGATTTCATTCGCAGGAATGGAAGAGCTGGTGAATCGATTCGCCAACGCGCTGCTTGAAATTGGTGTGACAGCCGGGGACAGGGTGGCGCTTTTGATGCCGAACATTCCCCAGATGGCTATTGCCTACTACGGCATCTGGCGAATGGGAGGAGTGCCGGTACCCAATAACCCCCTCTACGCTGACAAGGAACTTGAATATCAGCTCAACGATTCCGGCTCCATGTCTATTATCGCCCTGGATATGTTCATGCCCAGGCTGATGGCCCTTAAGTCAAAAACGCAGATCAAAAACATCATCAGCGCCCACATCAACGACTACCTTCCATTTCCAAAAAAACAGCTTTACCCGCTGGTAAAAAAAGACATGTACTTTAAATATAAAAAAGCGCCTGACTATTATCAGTTCACAGATCTTGTAAAGGGCGCATCTCCAGACTATAAAGGGCTTCCTCCCGACTGGAATTCTCTGGCCTCCGTATTCTATACAGGAGGCACAACCGGTGTTTCAAAAGGTGTTGTCCTTCCCCATAAAAGCGTATCTGCGATGACGCAGCTCTTCAAATCCTATTTTTTTGATATTGGTGCTGACGAGGCAGAAAAGATGCTTGCGATATATCCCTTTTTTCACGTTGCGGGATTCACGGGTGTCATGAATCTTTCTGTCTTAAACGCCTGGACAGTGACGTTGATACCCAGACCGGAACCCGAGGCGGTACTGGATATGCTGGTCAAGTACAAGCCGACGCTTGTTGGTGCTGTGCCGACGATATTCGTCGGGCTTTTGAATCTCCCCGAATTTAAAAAACATGACTTTTCATTTATCAAGGTTCTTCTTTCAGGGGCTGCACCTGTCGCTCAGGAGACTGTTCGCGAGCTGGAGAAAGCAATGGGTGTTGACAACACAAAGGAAGCGACCATCGTCGAAGCTTATGGCCTGACTGAGTTTGCCATTGCCAGTATTACCCCTTGGAAGGGCAAGCTGAAGATGGGGAGTGTTGGTATCCCACTGCCCAATACGGATGTAAAGATTGTCGATATCGAAAACGGAGAGAAAGAGATGCCTGCGGGTGAAGAGGGAGAGATCATCTGCAAGGGCCCACAGATATGTGCAGGTTATTACAACAGGCCGGAAGAAACTGAGAGCCAGATCAGGGACGGCTGGTTCTATTCAGGCGATATCGGGAAAATGGATGAAGACGGCTACTTGTATATTGTGGACCGAAAAAAAGATATGATAATCGCCGGAGGTTATAACATCTATCCCCGGGAGATTGACGAGATCCTGTTTGAACATCCGAAAATCCTTGAAGCGTGTGCCGTCGGGGTTGCGGATGAATATAGAGGTGAGACGGTCAAGGCCTTTGTGGTTCCCAAACCAGGTGAGACCCTCACAGAAGAGGAACTGGATACATATTGTCGAGAGTCTCTGGCCGCATATAAGGTTCCGAAGATCTATGAATTCATAGATAGCCTCCCGAAATCCGCGGTAGGAAAAATCCTGAGAAAAGAGCTCAAGGTTGTGGAGCTTGAAGCGGGGGATAAATGAAAAAAAGAAAAGTTTACCAATTGCTTGATGAGAAAATGTTTGTTGCACCGTCCTGGGTACCGCGGGGAGATAGATTTATTGAGATTTTGGAGACTCTCTTCACTCCTGAAGAAGCGGAGCTGGCGCTCGTTATCCCTTTCATGCCGGCTTCTCTCACCGATATCTCGATTGCCAGAGGGATGGAGTCCGACAAAGTGGAAAAAATGCTCAAGAGCATGTCAGCCAAAGGTCTTGTGTATGAATTTAATATCGAGGGTAATCCAATGTACCTGCTTTTCGGCCAGGATACTGTCTTCAACTACCCTATCAAATACAAGCAGTCGGATGTCGATCAGAACAAGCTCCGGTCCTTGTGGAAGGAATATTTTGATGAGGGGCTCGAACACACATCCGATACTGTCATGGCGTTAGGCCGGGTGCTTCCGGTAGAGGAAACAATAAGCCACCAGAATGTGACACTCCCCTATGACATTGTTTCAGAGCATATCGATAAGGCAAAGTATCTCAGTGTCGGAATTTGTTCCTGCCGGAGTATCATGGGAAATTGCGACAATCCGTTAGAAACCTGTATTGGGGTCGGGTATGCAGCCAAATATCTCGTAGAGCAAGGGCTCTCACGCTCTATCGACAAGGAGGAAGCAAAAAAAATTGTCAAGGAGGCCCATGAGGCGGGGCTTGTCTCCATTTCCACCAATATGAAACACAATATTGGTATCATCTGTCACTGCTGTAGCTGCTGCTGCTTTCAGATCGGATTAGTTGTCAAGCATGAACAATACGAGTACAGACCTGTTGGCTCCTTTGAAGCCTTTGTCGACCCTGAGACATGTGATGCGTGTGAGCTATGCGTCGATCGTTGCCCCATGGTTGCCTTTACAATAGATGATGTCGCATTTTCCAATTCTGAAAAATGCATTGGATGCGGGCTGTGTATTGATACATGTCCTGTGGGGGCTATATCCCTTAAATTAAGGGTCCCATCGCCTGCAATACCTGAAGATCTTATGGATTATACCATGCAGTCGGTTAAGGGACAGGGAACAACGGATGAATTTATGAAGGAACTGAAGATAAAAAAGTCAGACAAAAACAATTAACAAAGGGAGGATGACATGGAAGAGCGATTTTGGCACAAATCATATCCACCGGGTGTTAAGCAGAGTATTGACTACAAAAAGGTTACCTGTTCTGGAGCATTGACCAGATCTGCAAAGATGTTTCCGGGTAATACCGCCCTAAATTTCATGGAAAAAAAGATCACCTTTGCGGAGTTTGATGCTCAGGTTAACCGCTTTGCAAGAGCGCTGACAGACCTCGGCGTGAAGGAAGGTGACCGGGTTGCCCTGGTTCTGCCGAACATCCCGCAAACGTTCTTCGCGAATCTGGCAATTATGCGTATCGGTGCGGTCGCTGTACAAAACAATCCCCTTTACAGTGAGCGGGAGCTGGAATATCAGTTTAATAACTCTGGGGCAACCATTGCCATCACACTGACACTCCTGCTGCCGCGAATCCAGAATATCATGCCGACAACGGGCATAAAAAAGATCATCGTTTGCCATATCCATTCCTATCTCCCCTTTCCCAAAAAGCAGTTTTTTCCTTTCGTGAAAAAGGAGATGTATAAAAAAGTCAAACCCACGGATGTGGTGTTGGTCTTCAAGGATCTGATAGAGAAATACTCCGGGGAACCTGTTGAGGATAAGAGCACATGGGATGGACTTGCGACAATAATCTACACCGGTGGCACAACGGGGGTCAGCAAAGGGGTTATGCTATCCCACAAAAATGTCAGTGTCAGTATTCAGCAATTCGAAGAGTGGTTTAATGTATTTAAGGCAGGTGAAGAGTCAATGTTGGGGGTATACCCCATATTTCATTCTGCCGGATTCACGACGACCATGAACTTCATGATATGGAAAGCATGGGAACACCTCATCATCACCAGGCCCGAGCCGAAAACGATAATCGATCTCCTGAAAAAACACAAACCGGTCGGTTTTCCGGCGTTACCAACAATTTTTGTCGGACTGTTAGATGATCCCGAATTCCGAAAACTAGACCTGTCCCATATCAAGATGTTCATTTCTGGAGGGGGTCCCCTTGCGGATGATACCCTACGTGATCTCAAAGAGCTCACAGGGGCCACGATTCTTGAGATATTCGGTTCAACAGAGACCGCACCTCTCATCGCTGCCAACCCACTGGGAGGAAAGACCAAAGCAGGGACAGTTGGACTTCCCGCCCCGGATACAGACGTCAAGATAGTTGATATTGAGAGCGGTGAAAAGGAGTGCGCGATTGGAGAAACGGGGGAGATACTCGTCAAGGGGCCTCAAGTTATGATGGGATACTGCAATAACGAGGAGGAGACCCAGAATGCCCTTAAAGGGGGATGGTATTATACAGGCGATATCGGATTTTTTGACGAGGATGGCTATCTAACACTGGTGGACCGAAAGAAAGATCTGATTATCGCCAGCGCGTATAATATCTCTCCAGTTGAAATTGATAACATCTTGTTTGATCATCCTAAGATTCTGGAAGCATGTGCCGTGGGGGTACCGGATAAATACCGCGGTGAAACGGTTAAGGCATTCATTGTTGTAAAAGAGGGAGAAACACTTACCGAAGAAGAGGTAATTGACTACTGTAAAGAATATTTAGCTATATATAAAGTTCCAAAAATTATTGAATTTATTGATGAACTCCCCAAAAGTGTCGTCGGAAAAATACTAAGGAGGAAACTTAGAGATCTGGAAACCGAGAAATGATGACCCTTCTTTAAACCCTTTTTTTAGCTCTGGATTCATAAACTTGCAGAAACAGGCTTTTCGAATATTATGATTTCAGATCAACGGCCTTTTCCTGGTTTTGTCGGGAAAGGGTTGCCATATGCTGCAATACTTCCGGTTGGTTTTTTGTAATGTCGATCTGAATCATATTCGGGTTTGAGTTGAACGATCCCGTCTTTCTTATTTGAGGCAATACATCATGTTTTACCCATCGCTTAAATGCTTTGGCTTCCGGTTTTCTGGATTTGAAGATCAACCCATACAGCCCTGGCTCGTTAACCGTTAGAACTTCACAGCTTTGACCTGATACGTATAATGTGCGCATCAGCTTTTCATCATCATCCAATGACTTGCAGGCGTTCGATACATCTGAGATATCCAAAGAGCCGCAGACATCCTTGTCCACAAACCCCAGCCATGGAAACAACCAAAATCAACTTAGGGCGACCTTCAAAAAGAATCCAGGAAGCGATTGATAAAATAGGCCAGGGGGCCGAAAGATATATTCCGGAAACAGATCGAAAACCAAGGGAAGCGGCGCATTTGGTGGCACCACAAGTACAATATTTTATAATTTACTGTTATTCTTAATATTTCTCGCTATGTATCACCGACCTAGTGAGCTGAAGGTGCTTCGTTGATCGCCCCAGATATATCGACATCTTTTCGATTGCTGAATGCCCCATCATCAACTGAATCCTAAATGGATTGACTTCTCTATGTTCAGCCAATGAAGGGAAAAACGCTCTAATTGAGTGTATGGCTTCTGCCTTTGGGTTGAGACCTAGCTCATTTTTTGTATCGCAGGAAAGCCGTTGAAAGAGCATGTGTTCTATAAAGGCTGGTTTCCCATTTGTATCAAGTACGTATTTTCCATCAGGATAAAGTTCCCGTTGTTCTTTTAAGTATCTTAATGAGTCTGGCAAAATCAGTCTGATTGATTCGTTTTTTCCTTTAATTGTAAAATTGAATTCAGGTTTTGCCTTGACTGTAATTAGTCCTTTTTCAAAATTGATCTGATTCCATTCTAAAAAAGCAGCTTCACTTTGTCTGAAACCAGTCCCCAAAAAGCTGCCCGAAAATGTCAACCCCAAAAACTATTCGGTTACCCTGGATGATAGGTGCGAAACCCCCATGCGCTACCTTGGCGGCACAACAGGCGGGCACGAATACAAATGCAATGCCGCTGCCTACGAATGCCCGAGGTCAGTCAGCTGCTCTCAGTATCGTGTCATTCCCTTTGATGATAGTGTCTTTCAGCGAATCATTGTTGACGGTGATGAACTGGCCGCCCGAGCAATTGATATTCGCAAAAACTGTGAACAGCCCTTTAACTTGCTCAAACATTGAGAAGGCCTGGAAGAGATTCGGGTTCGTTCCCAACACGCCTTGATCAGCAAGTGTTCCATTATAACCATGGCAATTCTCCTGCTTGAAATGGAGAGTAGAATAGACAATCGAACAAAAGACAACCCGCAACTTCAGATATTCGATGTTGCTTCTTGACCGAACTGCTGAATGCCTTGTGATCATTGCACAAGTATCGATAGCGGTTCGCAGTCCCCACGAGTGGTTGAAAAAACAGCATGCAATTATTCAGCGAACAAATATTTTTATGTGATTGGCAACCACTTTTCAACACCCTTTTTAAGTGAACTGAGCAATACTCTTCTTCAATGCTGCCGAAAAACGTTGAATATTTTCCGGTTGAGCCGTGTGCCCCATAACGCCGATTCTCCATATTTTACCAGCGAGTGGCCCCAGGCCGGCACCAATTTCAATCTGATGTTCTTCCAATAGCTTTTTGCGAACCTCTGCTTCATCCACACCTGAGGGTATCAGAACAGAATTTAGCATGGGCAGACGATATTCCGGATCAACCAGCATCTCAAAGCCATTTGATTCCAGAAATTCCACCAGCGCCAAATGACACTGGTTGTGGCGGGCAAACACATTCTCCAAGCCTTCGGACAGGACATTAAACAGAGACTGGTACAATCCGTAAAGCATGTTGATGGGTGCCGTATGGTGATAGGCCCTCTGGCTACCCTCCCAATAATTAATAATCATCGACAAGTCCAGATACCAGTTAGGCACTTTAGTTTTCCGGTTGACTGTTTTTTGAACGGCCTTCTCAGAAAATGTAATCGGAGCAAGACCCGGTGGGCATGAAAGACATTTCTGGGTTCCGCTATATATGGCATCAGCCTGCCAAAGGTCTGCTTCAACTGGTATTCCGCCCAGGCTGGTCACAGTATCCACCAGAAAAAGGGCTTCATTGTCTTTCAACAATTTTGCAATTTCTCCAACCGGGTTACAAACCCCTGTCGAAGTTTCAGCATGGACCACAGCGACCAGAGCATACTTCTTTTTTTCCAGTTGTTTTTTAACTTGATCCGGATCCACTGGCTTGCCCCATTCAAATTCAAGCTTGTCTACCTTTGCCCCCAAACGGGATGCAACATCCTCCATACGTACACCGAATACACCATTGATAAGGACCAGGACTTCATCGCCGGGCTCAACCAGATTGACAAAACAGGTCTCCATCCCGGCCGAACCGGTTCCCGATATGGGGACCGTCAAGCGATTCTTGGTTGTAAAAACTTGTTGCAGAAAAGTTTTAATTTCATCCATTATTTCGATGAACTTTGGGTCCAGGTGTCCGATAGTCGGCCTGGAAAGTGCTTGATACACCTCCGCAGAGACTGAGGAGGGCCCGGGCCCCATCAAAAGCATTTCTTTAAGTGATGTTAGCTGGTTGTTCATTATTTTGCTCCGTTATTTATTAGCATTTTTTTAACATATGAAGAACATATACCAGAATGAGCGCGCGCCAGGCTTCTAGCCTTTTCAATGTCCTGATCGATAATAGCATTTAAAATGGGGCGATGCCGTTCCAAGGCTTCCTTCCTATTCTTGATGCTTCTTGCATATTGCACCAAAAAACGGCCGATCTGCTGATACAGGGCCTGATACATGGCTAGAAAAAACTGGTTATCGGCGACTTCCGCCAGAGCCAGATGAAATTGATAGTCTCGTTCGGCATAGGCCTCAGGATCTTCATTAAATTCATCTTCAAATATCATCAGGCTTTCAAGCCACGCCACCTGCTTTTCAGTCCTTTTTTCGGCAGCCCTGGCTGCTAACTCAGATTCGATGAGACTCCGGGCTTCCTCCAGTTCTTTCATCCGGTTCAGATTTCGGCCGGGAAACATCGGAATTAAAACATTATCCAGTGCTTGAACACTGATCTCGCTTTTTACAAATGCACCCTTGCCTTGATAAACCTGAATAATCCCTGAGGCTGACAACTTGGCCAGTGCCTCCCGCAAGGTCAGCCGACTGACCGCGTATTCCTGAAGTAAAAACTGCTCACTCGGCAACCGATCCCCAGGTCCAAATTCCCCACCCTGGATTCGCTCTTTCAAACTTACAACAATTGCTTCCGTGGCTGTCACTTTGTGAATTGGTATGACCATTACTTTCTCTAAGATTTCTCTGTTAATATGTTTTGTGTTCCGAAAAATGCACCCTTAAACTCAATTTTCAGCCCAATAATTTAATCGTTAATGCCAACCAAACTCTTTAAAAAATCGACCCGTTTTTAAATGTCGTATCTTGATTTTTACAAACGCCTTTTCTAATATCACTCATATAACTCATCTGATAAGTATGTCAAGAGATGGTTCTAGATCTAATCTCTAGAAACTGATGCAATTATGGGATTTTGTGTCATTTATATTATTGTTATATTTGTTGTTTCTTAACTTTCCGATAATAATCGGGCCTTATCCCATAACCGCTGATATTTTCTGACAATATAAGCGGATCTGACAACATCACAAAATCGACCAAATTATGTATTTCTTAAACCTTTCCTGATCCCAACTATTCCCTGCATCATGAACATTTCACGGCTGAATAGTTGCTCTTGACAAACATGTCTGATGAGTTCTATGGGTAGCATGGCTGGGTACAGCTAGATGAAATTGCCTATCGTTTGGAGACCCTCTTTCCAAGGAAAAAAATGGAATATGAATTTGCCGAATGTTTCGAAAAACTCTCCGGGGTAGCCCATAAAGTAGATTCTGAAAAAGCTGCCGCAGAAAAGATCGCAGCCATCTGTCAAGAACAGGATGCCCGCTGCATTGCCCTTGCCGGACTGCCGGATTCGTTGGTCTCACAGATTGAAGGCCTCTGCTCCGATTTGACAGTCCTCAAAGAGCCATACGCTACCAACGAGCTGCCGGGAGCAATTGACAAAGCGGATCTGGGGGTCACCGGCATCGCCTTTGCCATGGCCCAGTCCGGTACTATGGTTGAAGCCACAACCAACGACGCCACTCGCCTGGTATCCAGCCTGCCCAGGACCCATATTGGCATTCTGCATGCGGAGGACATTGTCGATAAATATCATGACGGAGCGGCGCGCTTACGCGAGGTTACTGAGAAAAATGATAGTAATCTCGTGATCACTTTTATCTCCGGACCCAGTCGGACGGGTGACATAGAACTCATACTATCTCTTGGTGTTCACGGCCCTGCTGCATGCCATGCGGTAATCATCGATACACAGAACTAACCCGGTTGCCCTATCACCCATAGTCTGGAGGACTTCTCAATGTCTAATGACCGTTATCCCAAAATGTATCAACAAGTAAACGAGGCCCTTGCTGAACCGGAGAAAAGCGAAATGCTGCTGCGCTGTATGAAGCGCGGCAGGGACACCCGCAAAGTTGCGTTGGAGAGTCTGCCCGGCGGCGCTGACTTCCGTGACGATGTCAGAAAATCCAAGGAACGTTGTATTGATAACCATATAGAATTGAAGGAACGATTCATCAAAAATGTCAAAAAGCGCGGGGTCAAGGTCTTTGAAGCAAAAACAGGTGCAGATGCCATAAAATATTGCATGGATATCGCCCAGAAACGGGGTGTAAAAAATATTGCCAAATCGAAATCATTGACGACGGACGAGATCGAATTCAATAAACCGTTCATTGAAAACGGTATCGAAATTGTGGAGACCGACCTGGGAGAACTGATTATTCAACTGGTCAACGAGAGACCTTTTCATCTGGTCTTCCCGTCTGTTCACAAATTGACGCCTGAAGTGGCCGAGATATTCTCAAAGGAGACCGGGGAAAAGGTAGAAGGGAACATCCCGGCCATTATGACAGCTGTGCGAAAATATCTGCGGCCAATCTTTCTGAATGCTGAAATCGGCGTTACCGGAGCCAACATTGGCGTTGCAGAGACTGGCGCGATCTGCATTGAAACCAATGAGGGCAACGCCCGGCTTGTATCGAGCATTGGGTCGTGTCATATCTGCATTGTCGGGATGGAGAAGATTGTTGAGACCGTCGAAGATGCCATGCTGATGGTCCTGGCCCACCCGGTCAGTGCCTCAGGCCAGTTACCGACTACCTATGTGACCTGGATGCACGGTCGTTCGCCTCTGGGTGAGGGTGAGGGTGGTGAACCCCGGGAAAGCCACATTGTTATCCTTGATAACGGGCGGACAGAGATGTTCGAAGACCCGGTCTTGAGAGAATCCACGTATTGCATCCGTTGTGGTGCCTGTACCAATGTCTGCCCAACTTTTGGCATCCTCGGTGGTCACAAATTTGGCTACCTCTACCCGGGTCCCATGGGAGTCGGCTGGACTGCCGGAGTGCACGGACAGGATCATGCAGCTGATATCGCCCATTATTGTGTCTCCTGCGGCCTCTGCAAGGAGTACTGCCCGGCAAAGATAGACATGCCTCATATCATTGCAGAGGTGAAGTACCGTGATGCTCAGAAAAATGGGTATCCGCGAGTTAATAAGGTGATGATGGGTGCTGACAAGGCGGCAGCACTTGGTAGTGCTACAGCGCCGCTTTCAAATCTTGCGCTCAACAACAAGCCGCTACGCAAGATCATGGAGAAGACCATCGGTCTCTCTGCAGATCGCAAATTGCCTCCTTTTGCCAGGAAGACATTCATGAAACATTTCCACCAAAGGACCTCACAAGTCACAGATCCGCAGAGAGAGGTTGCTTTTTTTGTTGATGTCTTCGCTAATTACAATGACCCCGCGTTGGGACTGGCTGCGGTTGATGCCCTCGAAGAACTTGGGTGCAAGGTCATCGTCCCTCCGCAGGAAGTGAGCGGCTACCCATATATTGCCTACGGCGATATGGGCAGCGCCAGAAAAACCGCTGCCGCAAATGTCGAAAAACTCATCCCCTATGTCAAGCAGGGGATCGATGTGGTGGCTATCGAACCAACAGCCTCCTCTTCGCTGGTGGAAAGCTACCCGGTGCTCCTCAGAGATAACCAGGACGCCCGGTTGTTAGCAGACAAAACATTTGAGCTTTTTGAATATCTGGTTAGAATCGAAGATGAAACCGGGAAAACGCCCTCCTCGAAATTGTCAGAGATGTTTGTCAGTCAGAAATTCGGTTTCCACTGTGCCTGTCACCAAAGACCGCTGGGTTCCGGTAAAGGTGCCATGGAATGGTTGCGAAGACGCGGTGCTGAAGTTGAATTGATCGAGACGGGGACCTGTTGTGGCATGGGGGGGACATTTGGTTTAAAAGCCGGGCCACTCGGCTACGAACTCTCGAAAAAGATGGGTGAAAAGCTCTGCACCATGTTTAAAGAAGCAGCCGTCGATGCGATTGTCACAGAAAGCAGCGTCTGCAGTATCCAGCTGGCAGAAGGGACGGGCCTGCCGGTCTATCACCCGTTGCAGCTATTGGGTGCCGGGGGCAAATAAAATAATCTGATGATGTACGACATACAGCCATTCAACTCGGAATAGTACCTGGTAAAACGATGGGGAAAACGTTGATGGGGTTTAAAAATGGCAGGTAAGAACGGAAGGACAAACTATTGTAGTGTGAAGTTTTAATAAATCCCCGCAGATGCGGGGATTATTTGAAAAGGTGCTGACTTGAAGACGATAGTCAGCAGCAGTTGTTATTCCTAATTACCGAAACTCATTTGGAAAGAAACACCCATTGAAGCTGTCGCTGTGGTTTGCATCACTTCAAGACCTTTGCGTGCGCCTGTAGCAGTGTCAGCGTATGCACTAAGGGCAACATTACTGGCCACAATTGCTTCAATCTCTTTTACAGTCGCAATATCTTCCCGCAGCTTGGTATCCTCTTTAACCCCGTTTGCCAGATAAAAAAGCGTCAGCTTCCCATTCTCAGTAATGGGATATTCATAGGCGAGATGCATTGAAGTGGCATATTCACACATGACTTCCAAAGATCCGGCTTCACTCCAACCGGGATTATTTACCATTGTATATTCAAAGGCAATTTTCCCGGCATCTTTCAGATCATATAACAGACCTACGGTATTGGTTGAGACCGAAACATCACTGGTGTCCAGAGTGTTATTCATCGTTTTGCCAAGCGTACTTGCGAGGCCGGCCAAAGTGGCCCACTGTCTGGGGCTGGTCCTGTCTCCCGAGCCCGCTTGATATCCGATAAAGGGAGTAAAATCACCCAGATTAAATTTGGCAACCAGGTTCATCAGCGTGTGCGACGACTCATGCTTATAGCTAACAATATCATCACTATCGGTCTCTGTTCCACCCACGGCAATCATCTGGTAGCCAAAGGTCAGGTCAACCAAACCAAAACCACCTTTAAACCAGACCACTGTGTTATCGGCTGCTGCACTTGAGCCCAATGATAGGAATTGAGAAAAATCCCCCATTCCCTGAATTTTACCAACACCGAACTCAATATCTTTTGAAAGATGCACATCGACACTGATTCCGGGTTTTTCGTCTAAAACTGCCACTGAATAAAAAGGAAAATCCCCATCTATGTCTCCCGGGAATACATAGCCAATACCCACCGCATTAGCGGTAGCTGCAATGGTCTGCGTACCAATCTTAATCCCAACCATCACCGCAGGCGCATAGCGAATCCAGACATCACCCAGAGTGACGTCATCCCCATACGATCCATCCAGTTTCTCGTCTCTTTCAATATCAGGATCAGACGGATTGTACTTCAGAATCGCCACCCCAATCAGGTTATTCCATTTCGTTCCTTGAAAATCGTTTTCACCCGCCATACCGACCATTGTCAGCTTAGCCTGCGTCCTTACGTTTTGGGAGGCCCGATTGTTTGCACCGTCCCGGACAGCTGCACCTTCCCCTGCCCCAAGATAATCCTGTGAATCCAGAAACGTTTTGTAATTATTCTGCATTTTGTAAACACCCTCGACGCCTCCATAAAGCTGAAGATCGACCGGTGTTTTGGTTATTTTCTCTGCATAAACGGCAGGTCCCAAAAGCAATGCGCATGATACGACTGCTGCAAATTTTTTAAACATATCTCTCCTCCAATAGTTAGTTTATATTTATATCTTGATATAGACTGATTATAGTTTTGACCATAATGTGTCAAGCTGCAAAAAAAATTTTTTACACCCTGTTCAGTTTTTTAGTAAGAAAACCGTTCAGTCATTGAACCAGACAAATCCGGCTTTGTTATAAAAACCACTACCAAATGCTATTTTAGTCACTATAAAGAAGATAAAGAACGGGAGGGGTTTCGTTCAAAAATGATATATCGCCGGGGATTGTGTGTGAGGTTATATTTTCAAAAGCGAGTTCCAAACTGTTTTTGTGGGGATTAAGGCTTGTGGCCCGCAAAGGCATTCTCAAGTAAGCACCGCAGCGGCTCTTCCTGCAGGGGCCGAGGATTCCAGTAACTCTGTTTGAAGCTGAGTTCCAGGGCTCGGGACAAACCATCCTCGGGCATGCCAATTTCACGTAAGGAAAGGGGAATCTCCAGAATCTGCAATAGAGAATAGAGTGCCTGGGGAATCGCTTTCGCGAGACCGATTGTGGAACCGCCACCAACCGCTACCAGACAATCGGCATCCTGTTTTTTAACAAAGGCGATGGCTTTTTCCGTCACATCAAGCGGCGTATGTTCGGCGGCACCTGTGTAAACCGCACACCCGCGCTTACCGAGGTAATTCAAGGCCCGATCCCCAATTTCAGCCTGTCCGGGTTTTGTCAGGACCAAAGCCCGTTGGCAACCCAGTTGCGCCACTTCCTCTCCGAGTTGTTTAATCCCACCGGGACCAAAGAGAATGCGTGCCTGGTTGGCATTGTAATTAAAAGATTCGATGGCCATCAGTTAATCCTCTTTTTAATGTTTCGAGCACCGTTACTTTGCTATCGATCCCTCTTTCAACGTCATTTCAGCCTTCATTGATGACCAGATAACTATAAGGTCAAATTTTAGAGGCATTTTTTCTGAGATCAGCAAGCCGAATATTGACATCCTTTTGTTCAAACTGCAGTTCGGCTAAGCGGGCGTAGAGTGGTGATGTTCGAACTAATTGCTGATGAGTTCCAATATCGATAATTTGTCCTGCATCCATGACGGCGATTTGATCTACATTCTGAACGGTGGCCAATCGATGTGCAATCACAATAGTGGTCCTGTTCTTCATCAGATGGTCCAAAGCAAGTTGCACCATGTGTTCACTTTCTGCATCCAATGCACTTGTGGCTTCATCCAGCAGCAGAATTTCAGGATCTTTTAAAACAGCTCTGGCAATGGCTATCCGTTGACGTTGGCCCCCCGAGAGACGAACACCTGACTCTCCCAGGTAGGTATCATATTGTTCAGGAAGCTGCTCAATGAATTCAGTCGCAAACGCTGCTTTTGCCGCCTGATGGATTTGTTCTTTTGTGGCACCAGGGTTTCCATAAAGGATGTTATTCCAGACGCTTGAACTGAATAGAGCTGGTTGTTGCGGAACAATGGCAATATGTTTTCGCAGTTCTTTGGGATCCAGATCCTTTATGTTAATCCCCTCGAATAAAATCTCCCCCTCCTGGGTATCATAAAACCGTAACAACAACTCAAATAGAGTCGTCTTTCCACCGCCAGAAGGGCCCACCAACGCCAGACTTTTAGCAGGTTCCACCCTTAAGCTTAGATTATTAATAGCGGGATTTTCCAGGCGGGAGGGGTAGGCAAAGGTGATATTCTTTAGCTGAATCAATCCTTTGATCTGTTTATCAAATGTCGCAGTTTGTTGGAGCGGCGGCAGGATCAAATTTTCTGCGAAAAGCAATTCCATTAACCGTTCTGTGGCGCCAGCAGCCCTTTGTAACTCTCCAATGAGCTGACTGACAGAGGCCACAGCAGAGCCAACAATAATGGAATAAAAAACAAACGCAACCAGTTCCCCTTTCGTGATATTTCCAGCCATCACATCCTGTCCACCTACCCACATCATCATAATGATCGCACTAAACACTAGCAGCATTACCGCTGCGATTAACCAGGCTCTTTGACGAATTCTGTGAATTGCCACCTTGAAAGCCATCTCAACCTGTTCTGAGAAGTGCAGAATATCCAAAGCCTGATGATTATACCCCTGTACGGTTTTAATGTTTTGTAAGGATTCTCCGACGTAAGAGCCAACATGAGCGATCTCTGCCTGGGAGCTTTTTGACAATTTTCTGACCCGTCTTCCAAAAACCAGTATCGGCGTGATCACTAGCGGAACAGAAACCATGACAATCAATGTCAGTTTCGCATTGGTGATAAAGAGCCAGATGATCCCCCCTATCGACATCAGGATACTTCTGAGGGTCATGGAAACTGATGAGCCTATCAGTGATTGCAGCAGCGTCGTATCGGTCGTAATTCGGGATTGGATTTCACTGCTTTTATTGATTTCAAAGAAGCCGGGATGAAGTTCTATAATATGGTTGAAGACAGCCATCCTGATATCCGCTGTAACGCGTTCTCCTATCCATGATACCAGATAAAATCGCGTCACAGACCCAATAGCCAATAAGAATACAAGCACAAAAAACAGTCCCACAACCTGGGTCAGGCTCTCTTGAGATCCCAGGGCAAATCCTTCATCCACCAGCAGTCGGAAGCCCTGCCCAAATGAGAGAGAAATACCTGCGGTAAAAATTAAGACAATCCCCGCAACAAGCGCTCGAATTTTATAGGGGGTAATAAAATGAAGGATCGAAAACAGTATTTTGAGATTGTCACTGGGTTTTGGATCCGGTTCTGTCATGGGTGTCCATCATGAGAGAGGATGACTTTTTAACGATCAGAAGTTAGGGGATATCATTCTGATAACCTGATGAATCTTGAAATATACTAAGCTAAATCTAAGTGTATTGCATTTAGCTTCAAAGACAAATCGAAAAAGAAATATCTACTTCAACACTTTTTTCGCAATGCATTATTTCAGCATCAGAGTTAAGATATGGAAGCAAGCCTGGTTTGTCTTCATATAAATGTTATTTTTGATCGTATAGACCAAAAAGTCGTCAGCTGATCTCTAAGAACTTGTCCCAGAGGTCAAATGACATTTTATTTAGCCATACCCCATGATCGATTTTACTTCCAAGAATTCTTCCAAGCCATAAACACCCCATTCTCTACCGTTTCCAGACTGCTTATATCCACCAAACGGGCTACCGAAACCACCGGAAGCACCGTTGATATGCACCATGCCGGCATGAATCCTGGAAGCGACCCGGCGAGCGTTTTCGATTTGACCAGAGCTGATATAGCTTGACAGCCCATAAGGTGTATCATTGGCAATCCGAATGGCCTCCTCTTCATCTTTGTAGGGGATGATGCACAGCACCGGCCCAAAGATCTCCTCTCTGGCGATGGTCATTTCATTATTAACATCGGAAAAAACGGTCGGTTTGATATAATAACCGGTCTCCAGGCCCTCGGGTTTTCCCGGTCCGCCACACGAGAGGGTTGCCCCTTCATCAATCCCGGTTTGAATATATCTTTGGATTTTGTTGAACTGTAGCTCACTGATCACGGGGCCGATGGCAGAATCAGCCTGGGTTGGATCCCCCACTTTCGTATCCGCTGCGGCCTCAACGGCTGCAGCTACCGCTTCAGCATATCTCTCCTGCGGTACCAGCATACGAGTGGGGGCATTACAGGATTGACCGCTATTGTTGAAACATCTTTTTGCTCCGGCATAGGCACTGTTTTGAATATCTGCGTCTGCCAAAAGGATATTAGGAGATTTCCCGCCCAATTCCTGTGAAACTCTTTTAATACTGGGAGCCGCCCCTTGTGCCACCAGAATTCCGGCACGGGTAGAACCGGTAAAGGAGACCATATCAACACCCGGATGGGCAGAAAGAGCCGTCCCGGCTGTGAGGCCATCACCATTCACCAGATTAAATACACCTGGGGGAAACCCGGCGTCATGGACCATCTGGGCAAACAGATGAGCTGAGAGAGGGGCAATTTCACTGGGTTTCAAGACGACAGTACAACCAGAGCCCAGAGCCGGAGCGACTTTGCAGACGACCTGGTTCATGGGCCAGTTCCAGGGGGTGATACATCCAACAACCCCAACCGGTTCTTTCCTGATATGGAATGAATTTATTTTTTCCTCAAAACGATAATTCTTCAATATCTCGATGGTTGCCAACAGATGCCCGAGACCACTAGGCGCCTGGGCTTGTTTTGCAAGTCCCAGCGGTGCTCCCATCTCTCTTGAGATCAACTCAGCCATCTCGTCGATCCGCTGCTTGTAGATTTCGAGAAGTTTTTGTAACAATTCGATCCGATCGTGCAACGGTGTTTGGGAATAACTTGGGAAGGCCTGCTGAGCCGCTTTAACTGCCAGATCAATATCTTCAACTGTTCCCAGAGCAATCTCTGCAAAGGGCTTTTCAGTGGCCGGATTGATAACCGGAAAGGATGTCCCATTTTCAGAAACAACCCACTCACCATTGATATAAAATTTCTTATAGTCTTCCATAATTCCCTTCTGCTTTAGATTTTGGGATTTGGCCCTATATTTGAAAACAACCTCTGCAAAACGATGCCCGAACGCCGCTTTCGACGGCCACGGTTATACGATGGTTATATTTATTTTTGGTCTTGCATCTTCATCAATTCTGACACCTCAAGTGAGCCGCCGATTTCAAGAAAAGGGCAAGCCTTTGCAATCGACAGTGCCGCCTCCGGAGAATCCACTTCAATTATCGTATAACCTGACATTGCCGTTGTACCTCCAGTGGTAACAGTACCATCAGAGTTGACTGTACTTGTATTCTTAAGTGGATTCGCAGGACTGACAGCTGAGTCCCCCAGTGAAGATAACCAATCCATATATTTCGAAAAATGTTTTTTCCCTTCCTCCGAGCTGGAGGGCTGATCACCGCCCAGATAGGTGATAATGTATTGAGGCATTTCTTTCTCCTTGTTTGGATAATACTCTCTGACAATGAACAAAACATTTATTCAAACCGGTACTCTTCAGCAATTTCGATACTTCCACCCATACTGAGAAATGGGTGTTTTTTTGTACTGCTCAAGGCCTCTTCCATGTTGTCCGCACGAATACAACTATAGCCGGAAAAAGGGTTAGTTCCTCCGTTGTCAACCACAGAGCCGTCACTCATCACAGTCTTGGACATGCCAACGCCAGTCCCGGGGTCAACCAGATTGTCCCCCATGTCAGTGACCCAGGCTTCCCAATCCATCATCATTTTTTTCCCCTCGGCTTCACTTTGAGGTTTATCGCCACCATGATAAATAAGTACGTACTTTGCCATTTTGTTCTCCCTTAACTTCTTGAAAATAAAAATTCAAGATTTTTCACTGCTTATTTTTGACCACTCGCTGGACGAATCACTTATGTTCCTAACGCTGCAGTCAGAAGTTGCCACAAAATCTATTTGCAAGTTTTGCTCCTTTCAGCATCACACTTGAAATCAGATAATCTTTCAATGAGTTGTGCCGGTTTTTACCAGATCAAGGACGTTACGGCGCACCATAAGTGGGCAGTTTTTATTGCGGAAGACTGGGTTTCTTGGAATGAAGGGGTTGAATCAGAAGTTCGGTTGCAGAGGGATTGTGAATTTTATCGTCATCCCATTGGGATTTCTTTCAGCCCATATATGTCCACCATGATCTCCGATTATGCGCTTACAGATGAGGCATTGGGGGTATTCAGCTGAAAACTATTTTGGTGTAAGTCCCTAGCGACTTTCGAGGGAGGATGGTCGGTGGTTAGCCCATTTTGGAGAAAAATAACTAAAAAACCCGAATAGAGCAGTTCACAATTAAAATTGGAATGTCTATTCGGGCGAAACTGTTAATTTAGAGTAGGAGTTACACCCACTCCAGCTCAAAATCCGTTTCCTATTTGTATCTCACTATTCACATTACCCCCTTAGCGCATGACGCCGTTCAATTAAAAGGAAGAATGTCTGTGTCTGACATGATGGAAGAGAACCTAATGGTAAGCCTAAAAATGCAGAAACACAAGTGCGCAACACTTCAGCCTCAAAATATCCCTTTTCAAATTCAGTCTAATCAAAAATTTGAATCGCTTACAACGACATTTTCTGTGGGCCCCATCTGCAATAACTTTCAAGATCCACATTAACTTTTGTTGATTCGTAAAATAAACATTGGAGCCCTCTGAGTTACATCGCAAAAATACTACTGGCAAGCCCTTTCATCCAACTTTCCGATGCCCTGACCCATTGTCAGGGCGCAAACCTGGAAGAGATGACAGAGTGCATCGCAACCCGTACGATTAATCAGAACGGTTTAATAAGGGGGAGTTAGATTGACAAACGCCCTGAAGATGAAACCGTATTAATAATCTGAATCAATAAACACCTGAAAAAGATGAAAACAGAAGAACAGTATCATTTTCCCAAAACAGGAATCCATCGTTATGTCGCTAAATATATCAGGGCACAAAACGACCTGACCGGAAAAGTGGTTCTGGATATTCCTTGCGGTGATGGGAGGTCCAGCTATGAGTTTCTGAAAAAAGGGGCAGTCATCAAAGCATTTGACCTCTTTCCACATTTTATGAAACTGACGGAAACTGAAGCTGAGTATGCCGATCTGACAGAGACGTTACCCGTAGAAGACAACTCCGTGGATTATATTATCTGTCAGGAAGGAATTGAACACGTACCCAACCAACTTAGAGTACTCGAGGAGTTCAATCGGGTTTTAAGGAAGGATGGTGTTTTAATCATTACAACGCCCAATTACTCACATTTCAGAGCCAGGCTCTCCCGCTTTTTTGGAGAATCCGACTACTGGCAAAGAATGGCGCCAACAGAGGTAGACAGTATCTGGTTTTCGGAAAATGAGTCGAATAAGCTCTATTTTGGCCACCTCTTTTTGCTGGGGGTCCAACATTTTCAAAGTCTTTTGGCATTCTCCGGATTCAAAACAAGACAGCGGTTGAAGACTGATATTGGGACCACATCACTCGTCCTGGGTCTTGTTTTCTACCCATTAATGGCAATTTTCAGCATCGTCTCCTTTGGCTTTTATCGGAAAAAAAATGCCCATCTCGATCCGGTGACAAAGGACCGCATCCTGTGGAAACGGGTAAAATTGAATCTTTCACCAAAAACCCTGTTTTGCAAACATATCTTTTGGGTACTGTCCAAAGAAAATGAACTCCATGAGATGCTCGCCAGGCTCAAGAAGATGCATCGCATATCAAAACATGTCTAAGCAGGCAGCAACGGAATAGATCAGTTCTGGATATTCAAAAGATGGATGATCGTCGTTAAATCACTGCCAAAATAGGTCAGATAGACTGCCACGCCCAAAGTCCCCAATATATGTATCCAAGGTTTGATCTCTTTTGCCGTCAACCAGTAGGCCAGAATAAAAACGGATCCGCTCAGCTTGAAAGCCAATAGTAAGAGGGCAGTGTGGTCATATTTCAGCACTTCATTATAAAAGGGGTTGCGCTCCATACCTATCCCAAACATCCTGAAAAAATAGAACGAGAGGGCCGCATCCACAGTGTTTAAAACAGCCAGTAGAGGCAGTATCATCTGACCGACAAGTTTCCCGAGTTGGCTTTGTTGCAATTGCTGCTACCCCTTTTACTGGTTGATACTTCCGGTTATCAAGCATCTCAGCGGAATTCTGGACTTTGTACTGTCTGCGACTTCGATTTTTCCAGCGATAGCGGCTTGAATAGAAACAGTCGCTGCATGGCAATGAGTAATCTAGCTGAGATACAACAGAAGTTCAAGGGGGTGAGTCATCGAAAATATAAACTTACAGCCTCATAATTCTGTATATAGTTGACATCAAACAGACGCTCGTCTGTTTGATGTCAATAATTCCCTTTGAAATGATATTCTCGTATGGTACATTGACAATCTACAGGCATTCAATCAGAACTATCTTAATGACTCAAAATACAAAGGTGCGACACCATAGTCTCAATATGATTACAACATTTAATATCCACAAAGCTCAACCATGACAAAGTCTAAAATACTGATAGTTGAAGACGACCCTGTTTTTGCAATAGATGTAAAAAACAGCTTGGAGAACCTGGGCTATGAGGTCACATCGGTTGCAAATACCGGATTAGATGCCTTAAAAAGGGTTGAGTCAGAATCGCCGCACATTGTGCTGATGGATATCCAGTTGCATGGAGAGATTGATGGCGTTGAAGCTGCAGATTCGATTCAGAAACGTTTTGAAGTGCCTGTTGTTTTCATTATTGCCGATCAGGATGAAGAAAAAATTGATCGGGCAATAATGACCATGCCTTATGGATACATCCTGAAACCAATTCGGAATAAAGCACTGCAGGTGACCATTAAGCTGGCATTGTTCGTCGCAAAAGCGAATGCTGAGCGTAGAAGATCCGAAGAATCGCATCAAGATAGAGAAAAATGGTTTTCAACCGCTCTGAGAAGTATCGGCGATGCACTCATCACCACTGATATCAATGGGAATGTGACTTTGTTGAACCCGGTGGCTGAATCATTAACCGGGTGGAACCAGAATGATGCCATCGGCAAACCCCTGAGAGAGATTTTTAATATCATCAATGAGAAAACAAGAGTGCCGGTAGAAAACCCTGTCGAAAAAGTGATCAAAGAGAACAAAACAGTTGGGTTAGCCAATCATACAGTCTTGATCGCCAGAGACGGCCGCGAAATCCCCATTGATGACAGCGGTTCTCCGATCAGAAATGAAAATGGGGTTATCAGTGGCGTCGTGCTGGTCTTCCGTGACACTACCGAACGCAAACAGGCACAGGAAGCGTTGCAAGAGAGCGAAGCAAAATATCGAGGCCTGGTTGATAATTCCCCGGAATTAATCTATCGAACTGATGCAACGGGATGCATCACTTTCATCTCAAAATCCGTCGAAAGGTTATCTGGATACACCAATAAAGAAGCCATCGGCATGAATATGGCAACAGAAGTTTATCTGCACCCCCATGAACGAGAACTCTTGCTGGATGAGCTCGGAAAAAATGGATATGTTAAAAATTTTGAGGCGGAGCTAAAACACAAAGACGGGTCGACCTGGTGGGCCAGTACAAATGCGTATCTCGCAAAAGATGCAGAAGGGAACATGACGGAAGTCGAAGGATCGACACGGGACATCACCGAAATCAAAAAAACAGAGACTGCTCTCCGGGAAAGTGAGGAAAAGTTCAGACTCTTAACAACACAATCTTTGATGGGCGTGATTCTTTTTCAGGATGATCTCTATCAGTATGTAAATGAAAAAGTTGCAGAGATATTTGAATTCACGGTTGATGAATTAATGAGCTGGGGGAAGGAGGTATGGTCCAAACTGGTACATCCCGATGATGTTGCTTTCGTCATGGGTCAGGCTCGAAAAAAACAAGCTGGAGATAAAGATATAGTAAACCATTACACATACAGAGGGGTATCGAAAAGCGGCAAAATCAAATGGATAGAGCTGTATTCTGCATCAGTCACATACAGAGGGAGACCAGCCAATCTTGTCTCACTGATTGACAGAACAGAACGCAAAGCGGCTGAAGATGCCTTGAAAGATAGTGAAGAGAAATATCGGACATTGGTAATGAACGCCGTGGAAGCGATCTGTGTCATTCAAGATTTCCGGTTTAAATATTTTAATCCCGAAACCGTCAGGATCTTAGGCTACAGCGAGGAAGAATTGCTGCAAATATCATCTGACGACATAATCTATCCGGAAGATAAGAAATATCTCATCTCACTCCGCAATCAAAAGGGAAGCGGAGAATTATTGGATTGGAATTATTCCCACCGAATTGTGACCAAAGATGGCCGCATCCGCTGGATCGAGATCAAATCTGTCAGAATTATCTGGAACAATGACCCCGCCCGCCTTATATTTGTGACTGACATTACAGAGAAGAAACAGTCCCAGGAGATGATGGTTCAAACGGAAAAAATGATGTCAGTTGGTGGGTTGGCGGCGGGCATGGCACATGAGCTCAATAATCCGCTGGGGGGGATACTCCAGGGAGTTCAAAACATCCAGCGTCGATTGTCACCGGATCTGAAATCCAATCTGGAACCAGCCAAAGAATTTGGAATTGATCTGCATGATCTCCAACAATATATCGAAAAAAGAGGGATTAACATTTTTTTAGACGGAATAAAGGACTCTGGGAAAAAAGCGTCTGCAATAATCTCAAATATGTTACAGTTCAGCCGTAAAAGTGAATCCATAATGGGCCCCATCGATCTTGTCAATTTGGTGGAAAACACACTTGAACTGGCGAGCAAAGATTATGATTTAAAAAAGAAGTATGATTTTCGAAGTATCGAGATAAAAAAGGAATTTCAAGCGGACCTGCCGCTGGTGCCCTGCACAGAAACAGAAATAGAGCAGGTCATTTTAAATCTTCTCCGTAATGCCGCATATGCCATGGCGAAAGCAGACCCGGAAGGTCCACATTGTATTACTATCCGTTTATCGATTGCTCTAAATGTCGCCCGGATCGAAATTGAAGATAATGGGCCGGGTATGGATGAGGAGATCCAAAAAAGAGTTTTCGAGCCGTTTTATACCACTAAGCCCGTCGGCGAGGGAACCGGACTCGGTCTTTCAGTTTCTTACATGATCATTACCAATAACCACAAAGGTACAATGGAAGTTGAATCTGAGCCTGGCAAAGGAGCAACGTTTATCATTCGACTGCCACTGGACGGCGAAGAACTCTGATTTGGCCAACGGAATAGCGATGGGAGGGGTTTAAGTAAATCTCTCTTCAGCTTTGTCGGATTCAAATCGTCCGGCCACAGCAATCAGGTTCAGAAGCAGTCCCAAGAAATTATTACCAACCGCCGCAAGCCAGGCCAGGAAGGAAAAATATACCTCCGGTTGCCGAGCATAAAGAATGAAGTGTTTAATAAAGCCGTTGTAACCGATTACGACCACAAAAACCAGCATCAAGACGCGATATGTCTTGTGTAGTCCTTTATAACCTATGATCAGGCACAATCCGTAAAATGCCATAAATAAACCACCGGTGAAAGGGGCTGTGATAGATAATCTTCTCCCAATAGATATCACCAGTAAATAACTGACGACATTGTAGCCTACCCCCAGCAAACAATAAAACAACTGCAGTTTAAGCAGCGTTGAAAGCGGCACCTTCTTCTGCAAAAATCCCATCTAATTTCTCCTGCGCATACTTTTCAATTCGGTAAAACCAGATCCTTCAACTTATCAGTGCAGGTTGTCAAGGATTGTTATCCAGACAGTATCAAAAACACGGACTCCCGGCTTAGTATCAGGAAAACAGAAAAATCTTGGCTTGACTTCAAAAAACCAAGTCCATATCATCGACTTTCGTCTCATCCATTCAGCTGAACATAACCATCCGTTTTTTTTAAGGCAGAGAGGCAAGTGGTGAGCCTCCCTGGAAAATATTAATTTAAAGCGGGCCGTCGAAAACGGATCATCGATAGTGGTGGAAAGGGGAAAAAATGGAAGCACCCGATGTGGTCGAGCTACTTCATAAAATCGGACTCAGAAATGCGCAGGAATTGAAGCTGCTGATTGAAGATACTGAAAATTTAGTCTCGGTGGCTGAAAAATACGAGCATTTCTATCAAAAAAACCCCCACGGAAAAAAAACTCTTGGTTTGCTTTTTGATAATTATCCTTTTATCCCTGAAAACACCCATGATCTCATTTCAATTCTTCAAAAAACCCAACGTGTATTTCAATTCTTCACTGAACAGGATGCTGAGTTGGATGAGCAAGAGCTGGAAAGAGGGGTAAAACAGGCCTACAAGCTTATTTATAAGATATTATACAGCAAACCTGATGATGTGTTTCAGAAGGAGTATCTCGAATCGTTGAAAAAAGGACATGACAAAACAGATCCGCTTAAAAAATTGACTCAAAAAAACCGGTACAACTTTATCATTATGCTGAGGGTCATAATTGACCAGGGATACATGATCTGGAGTGAAGGGATCTCCTATTTTGGTCCAATGTTCCGGGATAGATTGGAAATCTATCATTTCAAGGAGGAGATTTTGGATGAGGTAATTGAAACCACTCAAGCAAAAGAGATCAGCTATTTTCTGGGCGTATATCTATACCTGTTTTTTGTGATTCCCAGGTAGATCAAATAAGATCCAAAACGAGCCGCGTGGACTGGTAAAGTGCACCTGAACAGTGACTATTAAAAGGAAGAGAACGCATCATCTAAAATAATCAGAAATTTCGTTGACAATCTTGGTCAACCTATAGAAACCTGTACACACTAAAAATAGAGAAGTCTGTTTTCCCAATGGCCACTCCTTGTCACTCTAATCATTTTCACGTGATTGACGTAAACAAGCTTACCACTGGGCCTACGAGTGAAGTGCATAACCAGATCGTGTCCTCCAATTAATTCTTTATCGTGTTTTCTTGTCATGGGTTAATGACAGTTGATTAACAAAAATTATTTTCTGGGGAATTATGAAAAATCAAATTCTTATTCCAATTACACCAAGTGCAGTAAGTCAGGAAATAATTCGCTTGGCTGATCGATGGTGTAAAGTGACCGGATCTGAAATTCATATCCTGCACGCAAGATCAAAAAACTTCATGCAAGGTAAAAAAATGCTGTTTACTCAGGATGAAACCTTGATGAAGAAAGATCTGAAAGAGATGGAAAAGTATGTTAAAACGATAGGTGTTTCGGTTGAATACGAGATGTCTTCCGTCGCAGGAGAACCCCATCTAAAGATTCTTGAAGCTGAATCAAAACTCGATCCCGAGTTTATACTGATCCCCGCACACTCACACACACTGATAAAAAGAGTATTCCTGGGCAGCACGACACGCCATATTCTGAATAACTCACGGGGCCCTGTTTATATCTATCGCAAGCCGGCAAAAAAATTCAACCTGATTTTCATCGTACCGGTGGACTACTCAGATACAAACCCGGGATTAATAGAACTGGCCGACAGGTGGGCTCAGAAATCCAAAGCGGAACTGATGTTTATCCATGTGGCTGACCTGCCGATTATTGAGGATGAGAATAAGGAGTTTACCTGGGAATGGGATCAAAGACTGAATAACGATACGGCCATGAAGGATCAGCTAAAAAGTGAAAGAGAAGTGCAGAAAGAAAAACTGGATCAATATATCTCCCAGTTTGGCGTCGTATCCAAATATAAAACAGTACTAGAGTTCGGCAAATCATATGAAAAGATCATCGAACTCCAGAAAATGACAGATTCAATTCTGATTATCGTGGCTGCGAATTCCAGCTACGAAAAAATGCAGAACAGTGTCGGCAGGACTGCAAAAACGCTGATCTATGATGCAGCCTGTTCAGTATTTATGTATAAACAGGGTTAATAATCACAGTTCCTATGGCCTTTATTGCTATCAATCAACTCAATTTTAACAATGATGATTCAGATACAGCAAAAATGCCAGCAGATGGATAGAACGCTTTTCTTCAGGGTCATTTAATATTGACCATTGTCCGGTCACCCATATCACAGGAGAGAGAGTACAGGCTAATAAAATTCAAATCGTTTTCGTAGTATAAACAATTCCTTGGATAGTCCAATTGTAGAATTTTTTTCATTTTGTAGCTTAACATAAAGACCGATGGTTTTTGCGGAGAAAGAACAAGATGGCACAAAATATTCAAGAACTGACTAGTATTATTTACCAGGAAGGTGTTCAAAAAGGCGAGGAAGAAGCTGAAAGAATCATTGACACAGCAACCGAAGCAGCCGAAAAAATCCAGAAAGAAGCCAGGGCGGAAGCTACAAAAATCCTGGAAGATGCCAAAAAAGAGGCAGATAACCTCCACAAGATTACCGAATCAGAAATCAAACTGGCAGGGCTCAAAACTGTCAGGGCCATACGCCAGCAGATTACCGATCTCATCACCGCGAAAGCCATCGATGGCAATATTTCGCAGGCCATGTCGGGCAGCAACATCAAGGAGTACATAAAAATTGTCTTACAAAATTGGAATATTAAAGAGTCAAAGCAGGATCTGGAATTGTTATTACCGGAGAAGGAGCAAAAGGAACTCGAAGGCAACTTCGTTTCTGAAATTACAAAACTGGTGGACAACAATATAGAATTTAACTTTTCCAGAAACCTGAAAGGAGGGTTTCAGATTGGACCCAAAAGCGGCGGCTACAAAATCAGTCTTACCGAAGACAACTTCAACGAGTTCTTCAAACAGTATTTGAGTGTTAAAACCAGAAAATTCCTTTTCAGCGGATAACTCACCCCGGAGGCCAATAATTAATTTATTGGCCTCCGGGGACTCAGGGGATTCTGATTCAGGGACTTTGATGACTCAAAAACCAATCCATCCGGTTTGAAACGATACACCCACACCCTGCCTCAGTCACCTGGTTGACAATCGCCACCCCTGATCAAACTAGATACAACGTAAAAAAACAATCGGTCCAGAATCAGTTTAAAAGCGATTATTTTGAATCATAAATCAGACTTATAATAAACCATGACAATTCCCTATCACTATATTGTAGCGGGATTACCGGACATAATTTTTGAGGACCATAAAATCGGGCTCAGCTTCGGTTCTTTCTTAGTTGAGTTGAAGGACCAAATCCCCCCAGATGACGCATATTTATTAAGCTATATCGGTTTTCCCCATGACAATAAACACCTGATCCATATACTAACGGATGAGACACAATCCTATGCACAGCGCGGGAACTTCTCGGAAGAGATACTGCGAGACGAAATAAAAAATCCGGATCTGGTACCTGAATATATGCAAGAATTCATAGCCGCATATGAAGGGAACAGTCCGATCATTCAGAATTTATCCTGGGAGAACCAACTGAACTGGCTTTTTTATGATGATGCCACGTCAATAGAGAACAAATTCATAAAAGAGTGGTATACTTTTGAGATGGACCTCAGGAATATTCTGGCTGCCGTTAACTGTAGAAAAGAAAAAGAGCCGCTGGAAAATCACCTGATTTGTCATAACGAGGTCACAGATTTACTTTTAAAAAGCAGTGCGCCTGATTTTTCACTGCCTTCCAGAGTTCCCTGGGCCGAAGAACTGTTCTCAATCGAGTTTGATAATATCCCGGTATCCGAAGAACGACTGGACAGACTCAGACTCCAGTCGCTGGAAGAAATGGCCGAACCGGAATTGTTCAATATTGAAACGGTGATGAGAGTCGGTATTAGTTTGTCAATTGCAGAAAGATGGTCTCTTTTAGATGATCAAACCGGTACAGAAAAGTTGAAGAACATAATTCAAGATCTGGAACAGCATTATAAAGCCGAATGATAGAACGGAGGAAACTTATGAGCACCAGAGGTAAAGTTGTCGGTGTGGTTGCAAACCTGGTCAATATTGAAGTTGATGGTCCCGTCTCCCAAAACGAAATCTGCTATATTGATGTCGGCGGGGACCGCTGTATGGCCGAAGTAATTAAGATCACGGGCAAAACGGTGTTTGTGCAGGTCTTCGAAAGTACGCGGGGACTAAAGATTGGCAGTGAAGTTGAATTCATGGGGAAAATGCTGGAAGTAACTCTTGGACCCGGCATGCTTTCAAAAAATTATGACGGTTTGCAGAATGATCTGAATAAGATGGACGGCATATTTCTGCAGCGAGGTGATTACACATCGGCTCTCGATTCTGACAAAAAATGGCAATTTACGCCCCTGGTTGTGGTCAATGAACAGGTCACTGCTGCCGACTGGATTGGCAATGTCAAAGAGGGTTGGATCGATCACAAAATCATGGTTCCGTTTACGTTTAAAGGCAGCGGCAGGATCAAAACCATCGTTGATGAAGGAGAGTATACTATTGACGACACCATCGCTGTTGTCACTGATGACGAGGGTAACGAGATAAAATTAACCATGACCATGAAGTGGCCGGTCAAACTGGCGATTACCCAGTATAAGAATAAACCCCGTCCGTTCAAAATCATGGAGACCGGCATTCGCACAATTGACACACTGAATCCTATCGCCGAAGGGGGGACTGGCTTTATCCCGGGACCTTTTGGTGCCGGTAAGACAGTGCTGCAACATGCTTTGTCCAAAAATGCCGACGCAGATCTGATCATTATCGTGGCCTGTGGTGAACGCGCCAACGAGGTGGTTGAAATTTTCACAGAGTTTCCGGAACTGGATGACCCCAGAACCGGTCGTAAGTTGATGGAACGTACCATCATCATCTGTAATACGTCGAACATGCCGGTAGCCTCCCGAGAGGCGTCTGTATACACTGGAATGGCCATTGCAGAGTACTACCGGGCCATGGGCCTCAAGGTCCTGCTCAATGCAGATTCAACTTCACGCTGGGCTCAAGCATTAAGGGAAATGTCAAACCGGTTGGAGGAACTGCCGGGCCCGGACGCATTTCCGATGGATCTATCGGCGATTATTGCCAACTTCTACTCCAGGGCCGGCTTTGTTTATCTGAATAATGGCTCAACCGGTTCTGTCACCTTCATCGGAACCGTCAGCCCGGCCGGCGGAAACCTGAAAGAACCGGTAACGGAATCCACCAAAAAAGCGGCCAGAGCTTTTTACGCCCTTGAGCAGGGCAGAGCAGATGCCAAGCGGTATCCGGCCATTGATCCCATCGAAAGCTACTCCAAATATCTTGAATACGATGAGATCGTGCAGTCTCTGAACAGTTCAATTGAAAGTGGTTGGGTCGATAAAGTCCATAAAGTGAAAGATCTGCTTCTCAGGGGTAAGGAGGTTAAAGATCAAATCAGTATTCTGGGTGACGATGGGGTCCCCATCGATTACCATACCCTGTTTAACAAATCAGAGGTCATCGACTTTGTCATCCTGCAACAGGACGGATTTGACGATATTGACGCATCCACTCCCATGGACCGGCAGCAATTCATGCTGAATAAGGTACTGAAAGTCTGCGAAACTGATTTTCAGTTTGAGAACTTTGAAGAGGTATTCGGATATTTCAGAAAAGTCATCAACCTCTTTAAACAGATGAATTACCTGGAGTTTCAGTGTGATGAATTCAAGGCACGGGAATCCGAACTGGATCTTTTAATCGCAGAGAGGAGGGCATCCTAAATGAAAACATCCGCTTTCCAGAAAATATACACAAAGATAGAAGATATCACCAAGGCCACCTGCGCCCTGCATGCAGAAGGCGTCGCCAACGAAGAAATGGCTTACGTAGACGGGCGTCCTGCCCAGGTGGTTAAGATTATGGGAGATAAGGTAGTGCTCCAGGTATTCCCGGGCACACAGGGCATCGCCACGAATGCAGAGGTTGTCTTCACCGGCAAACCCCCTACAGAAAAAGTAGGGGAAGAACTCTTGGGACGATTTTTTAACGCCTATGGCCAACCCATTGACGATGGACCCGAAATTGAAGGGGAAGAAGTTGAAACTGGTGGCCCCTCTGTCAACCCGGTGCGGCGCAAGCAGCCATCTGAATTGATCGCCACCGGCATCGCCGGTATCGACCTGAACAACACGCTGGTGACCGGACAGAAGATTCCTTTCTTTGCCGATCCTGACCAACCCTTCAACCAGGTCATGGCGGACGTTGCCCTGAGAGCCGAAGCCGATATCATTATCCTGGGAGGTATGGGGATGTCAAATGACGACTACCTCTATTACCGGACCTTGTTCGACAGTGCCGGTGCTCTCGACAGGATCATCTGCTTCATGAACACCACAGAGGATCCTCCGGTGGAAAGGCTCTTGATTCCTGATATGAGCCTGACTGCTGCCGAATATTTCGCCGTGCAGAAGAAGATGAAGGTACTGGTGCTTTTAACTGACATGACGCTCTATGCCGATGCACTTAGTATTGTCTCCAACAGGATGGATCAAATCCCGTCAAAGGATAGTATGCCCGGCTCTCTGTACAGCGACCTGGCTAAAATCTACGAAAAAGCGGCCCAGTTCCCTGAAGGAGGATCCATCACCATTATCGCGGTCACGACACTGAGCGGGGGGGATATCACCCACGCCATCCCCGATAACACTGGCTATATCACCGAGGGTCAACTCTACTTGCGCCGTGATACGGAAATCGGCAAGGTCATTATCGACCCATTCCGGAGCCTTTCCCGTTTAAAACAGCTGGTGATCGGAACCTCCACCCGTGCAGATCATCCACAGGTCATGAATGCCTGTATTCGTTTATATGCCGACGCTTCAGGTGCCATGACCAAACGAGAGAACGGATTCGACCTGACAGAATACGACGAAAGAACGCTGAAGTTTGCCAAAGAGTATTCAAAGGAACTCCTGGCAATCGATATCAATATTAAAATTGACCTGATGCTGGACACTGCCTGGAAACTTTTCATCCGGTTTTTTTCAAAAGAGGAAGTAGGCATTAAACAGGAGTTTCTGGACCAGTTCTGGAAGGAGTAGACCTTTTATTTTGGGAATTTGCTAATTCAATCTTCTCAGAGGATAATTATTTGTCGCAATATTTCCGAGCACTATACAGATAAATATTTGAAACAAAACCTAACTAGTTTACCACAGAGACACGAAGCACACGAAGATATTTATTGTTCTTAACTCTGTGAACTCTGTGTCTCTGTGGTAAACAGATACATTAAGCTTCTAAAAAAACTTGTAAGAACCCTTTTTGAGATCCGTCTCGGAAGCCGGATACTTCTTTTTGCAGAAGGAATTTATTGTCCAAGTTCCTTCTTTTATGCAGTGTTTTTGTTTCAGTTACTGATGACACGTGAGGATTAGAAATTGAATCAGAAGAGAAAATATGGCGATAAAATTTCAATATAACAAGACGTCGCGGCAACAACTGATCAAGGCGTTGGAAATTCGAAAAAAGGCCCTACCAACCCTGCAGGCAAAGGAGGCCGCTCTGCGGAATGAAGTCAAGGCGGTCAAAGAAGCGATCAAGAAAATCGAATCAGAAATTCAGAACCGGTTGGAAACCCTGGCTGATCTGAACAAATTCTGGTGTGAGTTCCCGGATCTTCTGACCATCAAAGAGGTTCAAGTGGGCAGGAAATCCATCGCCGGCGTCAAGACCCCTTTCCTGGAAAAGGTGGTTTTTGAGGAGAAACCCTTCAGCCTGCATGCCAATCCAAATTGGTTTAAATTCGGAGTTAAAATACTGAAAATGCTGCTCGGCCTCCGCATAGAACTCAAAATACTGACTGAAAAATTCTCTTTGTTGGACTATGCCCGCAAAAAAACCACTCAGAAAGTGAACCTCTACGAGAAAGTGCAGATCCCCGAATATGACGAAGCGATACTAAAAATCAAGCGCTATCTGGAGGATGAGGAAAACCTGGCCAAATCCTCACAAAAAATTCTCAAGGCAAAAATTGAAAGGGAGGCCGCTGCATGATTGTTCCTATGAAAAAGATGTCTGTCTTGATCTACCATAAAGAGAAACAGGAATTTTTAAAATCCCTGCAGGAGATTGGGATTGTGCATATCGTCGAAAACAGCGATATCGAACAACCCGAAGCTGCCTCCGAAAACTATCTAAAAGCGAACAACCTCTCCAAGACGTGTGAACGGATCGTTCAGGTCCTCAGCAAATTCAGGAAGGAGAAAAATCTAGATCTGCCACCGGAAAGATCAGCCACAATTTCAACGAAATACACATTTAATATCCTCAGGGAATTCGAAGCTGCTGAAGAGAAAAAGGAGGAGATCCAGCAAAAACGGGTGGATATTCAGAAAGATATCAATCAGCTTCAACCCTGGGGCGAATTTGATCCCCGGATTATCGGCTTTCTTGAAGAACGAGGGATCAAGCTGCGATTTTTTGAGGCCACAGAAAAAAAATTCAAACAATTGAATATGAGTGATTTCTTTTTTGAAATCATCGATAGCGATAAATCAAAGATCCGGTTTCTGGTGTTTGAGAAAGACATCCCATTTGAGGCCGAAGGGGCAAATGAAGTCAATCTGCCGTTGAAATCCCTGCAGAAACTTCATCAGGAATCCGAGCAGTGTGAGCAGGAGATCGCTGAGGTCGACACGGTTTTTGAGAAATTGACGATCTATATTGATCTGTTGAATGAGTGCAAAATAGACAACTACAATATCGCGGCACTAGCTACAGCCGAATTAAACATGGTCAGTGAAATAGAGGATAAGGTGCTGTCCCTCACCGGTTGGTTCCCATCTAGAAGAGAAAAGGCTGTCAATGATTTTCTGGATAACTATCTCTGCTACTATCGCATCGACACCCCTGAGATAACCGACGATGTCCCGATCCTCTTAAAAAACAATCGTTTTTCCCGGCTTTTTGAACCTATCACCCGGATCTATTCACTGCCGTCATATCGGGAACTTGATCCCACACCCTTTTTTGCACCTTTTTTCTTAGTCTATTTCGGCCTGTGCCTGGGTGACCTTGGTTACGGCGCCATCACACTCATTATTGCGACGATTGCCTTTTTTAAAGGACCCAGCCAATATCGAAATTTATATGTGATCGGCTTCCTGCTGGGAGGCATGACGATTATCAGTGGTATTGCATTGAACAGCTTTTTTGGCCAGTCTATTTTTTACTTGAAGGGAAACAAGGAGTTCTTTTTCAGAACCGAAACCGGTGCCATGATGTCTTTCCTCGGCTCTTTTATTAATGTCAAAAAGATGACGGTATTCCCTGCCATGGGATTTGCCATTTTTCTGGGAATTGTGCAAGTGCTGTTGGGTATCGCCTTGCAGTGCATTAACAGAATCCGTCAAAATGGCTTCATCTGGGGAATCCACCCGGCCTCCTTTTTTATTATTATCTGCGGAATTCTATTTTCCATTGGTATTGGCAGCAACGAGAGCGGGTTTAAGGGAGTCACCGGCATTGATATTTCAACATACGAACTGGGGGCATTAAAGATTGGTTCCTGGCTGACCGTTCCTCCCCAGGAGTTTGGGATATTTCTGATAGTCAGTGGCTTAATTCTGATGTTCCTGTTTAATAATCCTGATAAAAATATCTTAATGAGACTGTTGATGGGACTTTGGGAGCTATATGGGTTCGCCACGGGCATCATCGGTGATATTCTGTCCTATTTACGGCTGTTTGCGCTGGGACTGGCAAGTGGTCTTCTGGGACACGCCTTTAACGGTATTGCCTTCGGATTTATCGAAAATAATATTTTCCCGGGGATTATCGGGACCATTGCCCTGTTGATTTTTGCCCATACATTGAATTTTGGGTTGGCAATCCTGGGGTCATTCGTTCATCCATTGCGACTTACATTCGTAGAATTTTATAAAAACCTCGATTTTGAAGGCGGTGGAAAAGCCTATGCTCCGTTTTTAAAAGAGAAGGTGTAATCATCAATCTTGGGGTCAGGTCTCGGGGTCAGGCTTTGCTTATTTGCTTATTGGATCCAATAAGCAAATAAGCAAAGCCTGACCCCACGGTGAAAACCAAAGCCTGATCCCAGTTAATAAGGAGAAAAGGTATGGGATATGTCTTGGCGTTGATCGGTTTGGGTCTTATGGTTGGGTTATCAGGTGCCGGTTCAGCTTGGGGACTTGCTCTGGGAGGATCGTCTGTTTTGGGTATGATCAAGAAAAAACCTGAAGCATTCGGTACGGGGATGGTCCTGGCAGGATTACCGGCAACCCAGGGGCTGTACGGGTTCGTGGCCTTCATTATCTATAGTGGTACGATTCAGCCTGATTTCTCCCTGGCGAATGGTGCCGTAGTTCTGGGTGGCGGACTGGCAATCGGTATCGCCGCACTGTTTTCTGCTATTTTCCAGGGGAAAGTATGCGCCAGTGGTATTACGGCCATGGGTAGCGGTCACAGTGTTTTTGGGAACACCATGATCCTGGCGGCCTTTCCGGAATTTTACGCGATTTTAGCGCTGGT
>Ga0075122_10000197_pt1 | contig 49924 bp, 49 predicted proteins | sample AntAceMetag02UKB_FD_69790 | JGI IMG/M metagenome (GOLD analysis project Ga0075122, IMG submission 69790) | Saline lake microbial communities from Ace Lake, Antarctica - Antarctic Ace Lake Metagenome 02UKB | ecosystem: Environmental > Aquatic > Non-marine Saline and Alkaline > Saline | place... | reverse complement strand
TTTAGAAGAGGAATTTGCATAAATTGCTTGGACTTCTGCTACTGAAAGTGAACGATTGAAAATTAGGACATCATCGATTGAACCGTTGAAATCCTCAGAACTTTCCCAATTCGAACCAATCCTTAAATTTTCCACTCCCGCAAGAGGAGTTCCTGAATTTTGATTAGCTGGTCCACTCAACACCCCATTCAGATAAATATTCGCAGAGCCAGTTGAATTTCTCTCAACACAATAATGTTGCCAAGTATCAAAAGCGATACTACTAGTTGCAGCACCTACAACATTTAAGGACCAATCAGAAGAAAATCTTAAACTTGCAGTACCACTTGAAAAAAATACCTCAAACCCTGCATTATTAACAATACTTGGAGAATTACTTTCACCATAAGAATTTATATTTGTCCAAAGACAAATAGAAGCATCAGTAGTCCCCATAATCTCTGCCCCATACTCAATATAATCTCCAGTACCATCAAAACTAAATCCTTTACCCAACTTCCCAGTATCGGTCTGAACAGCACCAGTAACACTACCATTATTCACGCCAAGATAATCAGAAACCTTTGTGACACCGACCTCCCTAACACTAACATCATCTAATGTAAACCATTCGTATCCAAAATTATAAACCTCAAAAGCTATATTTCCATCTGCGCCTGCAACTGCTTCAATACTATTAACTCCTTGAGCAAAATTACCAATAATATTCCCCCCTAATTTAACATAATACATTCCTGATGTTGGATTATAGGTTGGCATATTATAAGTTACATTATAAGTTTTCCCTGCTTCAACTCCAATATTCTGAGTCGCAGCATAAAGTCCATAATCGTTTTGACCATAAACATTTAAATTATTACTTGAATAAGTCCAAGTTGTTAATGTCCAACCATTTGCATTTCCAGTAAATGCCCCATTAGTAACCAGCTCATCTCCCAACCCTATAGACGTATCATCCATCCCCCACCAGCTCACTAAACCATAATCATTGAACAACGAAACATTATTAGTAGTATCGACAGCCGACGCATTAATCAAAACAGTCGTAGAATTATAATGCGTATCATTCTCCGGAAGATTAACAGTCACACTCGGAAGCGTCGCATCAGTCCCAACTGTCCTCGTCTCCAAACTATCATTAACATTTCCAGCCATGTCCTGAGTGTATGCTTTAAATGTATGACTTCCATCTGCAAGAGAAGTATAATTAACTTCCAAATATTCAGATGATTTATTTGCATAAAGAGATTGGATTTCTGCAGCAGATAAACTTCTGTTGAAAAACATAATATCATCCATTGTTCCGTTGAAATAATCCCCATTTTCAGGCCTCATCCCTATAACTAGTGGTGCTGGAACATTTGGTGAATCATAACTGTCAGAAAAATCTGTTCCATTATTTACCCCATTAAACCAAAATTTGACATAAGAACTATTGTCCCAAGTTAAACCCAACTGAACCCATTCATTTGCAGCCCAACTATAATGTGTTCCTTGTGTAGCTGTTGCCCTTTTCCAATCCCCAGCTATAGAAAACCCAATATACATTGTTCCACCAGTAGATAAAAATTGTAACTCATCATCTGAAGATTCTGTTGATACTTTAGCATAAGCATAGGTAGTTGTATCTGTACTTGCAGTTGTAGGCTTTATCCACATTAAAAAAGTTCCTGTAGGGGAGGTAATAGTAAAATCAGTAATATTGACAAAGTCGCCTGTCCCATCAAAACTAAATCCTTTTCCCATCTTTCCAGAATCAGTCTGAACAGCATCTGCAACAGCAGTACCATTATTCACCCCAAAATAATCTGTTGGGTCTCCTGTTGAATTAACATCATCCATCCTCCACCAACCAACTAATGAATTATCAAAATCAATAAATGTTGAAACATTTCCAGTTGCATCACTTGAACTTACATTTACAAAAACATTATCAATAGATTTTATTAAACCATCAGCATCAGTCGTAGCATCATAACTAATTGCCGGAACAACATTATCGACGGTAAATGTAACATTTGTTGAGTTTTCCCAACCCAGGGTATCATTCATATATAATGTCCATGTATTTCCCCCAAAACTAGACACCCCCTCCAAACCAGTCCAATTTGTTTCACAACTTACAGGGGTCGAATTGGTCGCACCAGAATCATTTGAATACCAAACCTTATCACAATTTGGTTCAACATAAGTATAATTAATCGCAGTTACATAATTCGGATAAGTAATATTAGTCGGATAAGCCATATTTATTTTAGGAAGGGTATAATTTCCCCCAATGGTTAAAGAATTAACATTAGACATCAAAATAGGAGAGTAAAAAGGATTTGTTGAATTCCCAGCTAAAGATGTAAAATTCAGACTTAAATTAGTAGCCAAAGGACTTATTGCGAATATATTACTTCCATCAAACACTTGCTCATCAGTATAAAGCCAACTTCCATTATAATAACCTACACTTAAATTAATTGAACTCCCAAGATCAGCCTGATAATCTCCAGTAATTATAATTTCTTCAGCTCCTGTTGAAATATTTAATACAGATTGGTTGTCAAAAACTTGCAATCCAGGATTCATAAATCTTGAAGAGGCATTAGTATAAATATCAGAAATTTCAGTAGAGTTTAATGATTTATTGAAAATCATTACTTCATCTATTGTTCCATTCCAATATCTCTCAGCACTAGCAGTGCCGGGCCTTCCAATACGAATTTTATTAGCCCATGTTGAACTATCTATAGGCCCAAGAGAACTATCTGTTGCTTCTAAAACACCATTAACATAAATATTACAATCTACACCATTAGTATAAGTGCCCACTAAATAATACCATTGATTTAACCCAAGACTATAATTTGTTGTACTAATTGCAGTACAATCACCACCAACACCACCTTCATAAAAAAATTGAAATAATCCATATGCAGGATTAGTAGTTCCTAAATGAATTTCATTCGCACCCCCCCAACCATCACTAGCCTCACCACCATAAACAATTAAAGACTCATCACTACTAGTATATTCTTTTGGATAAACCCAGGCAGAAAAAGTCCCACTTACATTACTTGGTTTCATAATTATACCTATCTCGCCCCCATCATCCTCAAATTCTATAGCCCCCCCATAAATTCCAGAATCAGTATATGTTACTCCAGTCATTGTTCCATCATTATTATTTGTAGTATAATCATACTGGGTTCCAGAAGTATTTACATCAAAAGGCATATAAAGTGCAAGATTACTCTGCGCAGGAACATCAATCACTTCTTTAACACTCATATTATCCATAACAGCAATAACATTACTTCCAGCTACATCTGAATAACCAGTAAAACTTAAATTTGAATTCGTAGCCCCTGCAGTTACTTCAAAACTAAATATTCCTGTTCCTGATGAACTATTAATTGTTGTTATTGCTGAGCCACCTAAATCAACATTTATATAACTACTACCAGCTAAAGTATTAGTACTCATCCCATAAGTAACATTATAGGTATTTCCATTAACAGAACTCACATCCTGAGTTAATGCACCAGTATCCCCATTATTTAGATCTAACCAATAAACAATATTACCTGAATATGCCCAATTTGTTCCAACACTCCAACCATCAGCATTTCCTGTAAATTCTCCATTAGTTACTAATTCATCACCTAAACCTCCACCACCTGCAACAGCATCACTATAATAAGGCTCTTGCTGACTTATTGTCAAATGTGTAAAATTAGTTTCAGCAGTTATATTAGTTAAAGTTGTATCTAAAGAAACATCAGTAATCACAATCTCATAAACCTGCACCGACAAATGCGGAACGACCCACTCAATATAATCAACATAACCATCCCCATCAAAATCATGCGCTATATAATTCGCTTCAATCTGAATCCCTTCAATAGGAATACTTCCATTCAAAATACCTTCAACCTCTTGCTCCAAAGTTAAAAGAACATCAATCTCCTCATCAACAATACTCTCATTCGAAACATCAAATTCTTCTCCCTCGCCCGCGCCGAAAACAACATCCCCCGTCAACAAGGAAGTCTTCTTCCCATTAGTTTTATTTTTCTTCTCCTTCTTCTCCTTCTTCTCCTTCTTCTCCTTTTCAGAAACATCTTTTACAACAACCTCTTCCCCAATTACATTTCCTTCCTCAGAAAGTACACTCTCTACAACTTCCACTACTTCCTCAGCAGTTTCATTCACAACCTCCTCAACAGTCTCGTTAATTTCCTCAGTCTCATTAAGCTCTTCAGCCACATTAATCTCAGAAATAACAGTTTCATTCACAACCTCCTCAACAGTCTCATTAATTTCCTCAGTTACATTCTCAACTTCCACAATAACATTCTCAACACTAGCATTCAAATAACCCAAAGCAATCGCATCAGCTTCAGAAGCGTACCAATATAACTTCATCCGCGAATCGTTCATATTCATCTTCAAACCATCAACCATCGTATAAGTCAAAATATCTGTATAATTCAATTCGTCAGGAGCATGAACAACAATCCTCTTCCCATTAGTCAAATTCGTCTCGTTCATCTGAGGCGCCTCAGTATAATACTCAACCGCAACCGCAATATCCTCCGAAACAATATCACTCAAATCAACAACAGTCGCGTTCTCAGTCTCACTAATACTCTCAGAAAGTTCACCTTCCAAAATAACATTTCCCGAAATAGTAAAACTAGTCAACCATTCCCAGAATTGAGTAAGCCAACCTTCACCACGACTAACATCAAAAGCAACATTCCCCGTAATCAAACTCCCACTAAACAAATCCTCACGATCAGTCTCTTCAACAAGACCTTCAAAATCATCAAGCCCCTCAATCGCCTCTCCAACTTCTTCCCCAGTCAAAATAGAAATATTCTCCGCATCCTTCGGCAACTCAACAGTTACATTCCCATCACTCACGTTAACCTTCTTAATCCACTTAACCGGTCGACGAATCACTGCCCTATATTGTAAAATAGAAACATCCGCAATAGAAACAATAGTCTCGTTAATTTCTTCAGTAATATTTAGCTCTTTAGTCACATTAACTTCAGGAACAAAGGTTTCATTCAAGACTATAGTTACATTCTCAACAACTTCAACAGTTTCGTTAGTCAAGGTTTCGTTCACAACAGTTTCATTAAGATCAATAATCGTTTCATTTGTTTCTTCAGTTACGTTCTCAACAATTTCAACAGTTTCATTAGAATCTCCAACTACCGCACCCCCACTTCCCCCTGAAGAACTTCCCGAATCCTCTGAAGGTTCTTCTTCAACAATTGTTTCGTTTATTTCAGGTTCAATAGTTTCATTTGTTTCTTCAACAACTTCTTCTACGGTTTCTTCTTCAACAACTTCTTCCTCAACAACTTCTTCAGCGGCTGGTTCTTCTATGGTTTCTTCTTCAACAACTTCTTCCTCAACAACTTCTTCAGCGGCTGGTTCTTCTACTACTTCAGGTTCTGGTTCTGGTTCAGATTCTCCTTCAACAACCAATCCAGTTACTCCATCAACCACACCAGAGAAGATAGCGCCAACAGAATCAACCATAGTTTCTGAAGCTCGGCCTTCATTCAACAAAATATCTGTGGTGTAACTGCCACCAACCACCAATGCCAATGCCAAAAAACCGATAAGAAAAATTAACGACAACGATTTCTTCTTCTCTTCTAATTTTCCAAGATATCTTTTCTTAACTTTTCCATTCTCATCTCTGTAACTTTCATAGATATAAGGTCCATAACTCTTTCCCTTTTTCTTCACAACTCTTTTATAACTCATAGGCCTAATTATTTGTGGAACAACCAGTATATAAACATTTTTACCTCCCAGAATTTTGTGGTATAACTACAATTTTACCCTCAATAAAAGATAAAATAGGAGATAAAATTAAAATTAAAATTAATTACCTAAAAAGAAGATAAACCACAACCTCAAAATCGCAGCAATCGCAGCGCGACCGATTTTAGATAAGATTTTAATCAGATAAGTTTCGATAATATGTCTAAAAAATCAAATAGAAACCTATTTAAACCAAAATTTTCTTTTGACACTATGAAATCAGGAAGAAAAGCATCTGGGGCACGATATAAGAAGCCAAAGAAAAAGAAACTTACAGGTAGACTTGGTCAAACTCGAATTGTTAAGCTTGGAGACACAAAAACTAAAGCTCTTAAGACAAGAGGCGGAAGTAAAAAGCTAGTTTCTTTCTTAGGTAACATAGCAAACGTAGTTGCAAAAGGAAAATCAAAGAAATCCGCAATAAAAAACGTTCTTGAGACTCCATCTAACACATTCCTTGCAAGACAAAATATTCTAGTAAAGGGTGCAGTGATAGAAACAGAGCTTGGAAAAGCAAAAATAACAAATAGACCATCCCAAGAAGGCAATATTCAAGCTGTTCTAGTAGAATAATTTTAAATTTCATTTATCGACGATATAAAATAGAAAGCTTTTTAAAGGCAATCCATTTATAAACCTTACGATGGCCGGAGCAAAGAAATGTCCAGAGTGTAACAGTTCTAAACTAATATACGATGAAACACGAGGAGAAGTTATCTGCGGAGCATGCGGACTTTTAGTCGAAGAAAAAATGGTCGACACCTCTCACGAACTTCGTTCTTTCGATAAATCAGAAAAGAAGTCCCGGGGAGGAGCACCAATCTCACTTCAAAAATTCGATAAAGGTTTAACAACCAACGTCGGAGAAATTTCCGATATCTACAAACTAGATTCTACACAACAGACTCGAAAATATTTAAGATTAAAAAAATGGCAAGAAAGAGTTTCAACTTCAATCGAGAGAAATTTAAGACTTGCAATGTCAGAACTTCGAAGAGTTGCCTCTTTCCTAGACTTGCCTTCAGTGGTTAGAGACGAATCCGCAAGAATTTACAACTACGTTTTACAAAGAGGACTTGTCAGAGGAAGATCGATGGAATCCGTCATCGCAGCATGTATATACGCAGCTTGCCGTTCATACAACATCCCAAGAACCCTAGACGAAATCTCAAACGCATCAGAAGTAGAACGAAAAGAAATCGGAAGAACTTATCGTTTCATAATCCGAAAAATCGGACTGAAAGTAAAACCTTCATCCCCAAAAGATTACATCTCAAGATTCTCTTCCACATTACATTTGTCCCCAGGAACTCAAAACGAAGCTCTAAAGATTTTAAGAAAAGCAGAAATCTCAGAACTTACAAGTGGACGAGGCCCAGCTGGAATTGCAGCAGCAGCACTTTATGTTGCCGCACTAATCAACGACGAGAAGAAAACACAAAGAGAAGTTGCCGACGTCGCAGGAATCACAGAAGTTACAATCCGAAACCGATACAAAGAGCTTTTAGAAAGACTCGACCTCGAAGACAAAATGAGAATCAAAGAAAACGAAAAGAAAAAGAAAGCAATCCCATCCTAACACGACAATCATTATAAAGACCCTATCTCTCCAAAGAGCAATGGCTAAACCGGCAAACCATTACCTCGAAAAAAGAAATTTTCTAAAAAAATATATTCTTCTGAAAAGAAAACTTTCTAAGAAAAGAAAAACAAGTTCAAGCTATGAAATTTTAAGAAGGGAAGCAAACGAACAAAAAAAACAATTCTACAATTCAAAAATCGATGATATATTAGAAAATTGGAATAATTATAACTATTGTCCTGGAAGAAAATGGTACCGCGCAGTACAAGGACTTGTAAAAACAATCAATGAACTAAAATAAGAAAAGGAGGATTGGTTCCGCAGCAAGCTTCTTTGAAGTACCGCTCGAAGTTGTGAGAATCCTAAATGAGGGAAGGAGGATTCGAACCCCCGTAAGCATAAGCTACCAGGTCCTAAACCTGGCCCGTTTGACCGCTCCGGCATTCCCTCATGATAATTTTACACAGAAGATTTGATATAAAAAGTTATGGATTAGGCAAGCATTGGGGGTTCAAAACCCCCATCAAAATCAACTTGAGTAAACACTATTTCTCCCTCAGAAGATCTAGAAACACTAAAAGTCTGCTCATTACCCTGAATAATTAACACGACCTCCTGATTATCATAATCGAAAGCCCCTTTTACAGAATAAAGAGTTCCATCTTTTTGTAAACTCAAAAACAGATTACCACTCTTCGACTGCCCATAACCTTCACTTACTAAATCCCCCCAACGAATCTTAGTTACTTCCTCTGATTCATCAACACATACATTATCAGTACATACCTGACCTTCACCACAATTATCCTTCTCTAAGGTACATTCAGGCTCATCAGTCTTCTTATCTTCTTCCACAACCTCACTAGCCATAGGCACAGGAGCAACAATCAAACTCTTCGTCAATTCCATAACAATCATCCTATAAACGCTCGCCTTCAATGCCATAGCCTCCGCACGGTCTCTATTCGTCCCCGCACCAGGCTCGTCATCAACACCGACAATATCATAATACCCTGTCACATTATTCAACTCAGAAATAATCTTCGGAACATTACCTGTAGAAGGATTCTGCAAGTCAGCACTACTCAAACTCTTAATCCTCAAACGAGCCGAAGCCAAAATTTTCTGAACATCCTCTAATCTCAAATTCCCCGTATCAATCAAACCCCTTCGCTCATCAAGAACACTAATCGTCGTACCTTCAATCGCCTCAATCGCTTCCAAGTCATTCTTAACACTATCTGTATCCAACCAACATCTTAAACCACTATCTCCACAACTCCCTACATCCTTCCATCTCGTCCCCGCACTCTCATTATACACCACCCCACCACGAGTATAAGAACAAATTCCATTAACACCACAAGTATATCCAGTTCCACAACCCTTATTCTTTACAATACTATCCTGTCTACATTCAACATCCCCTCCAACATCAACACCCGCTGCAGGATTAGCCGAAGCACAAACCCTAACAATTCCACTCATAGCAATCTGAGGATTAATAACATCTTCAGCTCCAGCCTGAACATTCAAGTTAGCCATAGACAATGCAGAAGGACTCCCCGAAATACATTCCTGCTCAGTCTGAATATCTGTCTGCTCCGCTTGATCCTGAACATACTTATCCTGAATATAATTCAAACCAAACTCTGTAGTCACCTGCTTGAAACCACATTCCTCTTTCGCATTAATCACAACACAAAGTTCCTTATAACCTTCTGGCGCAATAAAATCAACAGTCTCATCTGCAGCAGAACCCTTCGCAATATAACCAGTCTTAACTTGAATAGTAGGATTAGATTGATAGTAACTAGTCGCCGGAGGATTCTTCAAATAAATCCTATATTGAACTCCTTGATCATTCCCTGCATAAATATGATAATAAACTTTATACTGCGAAGTCGCCGGAACAGTAGCCTCAGTAAATGCCGCTTCCGAAAACTGCGCGTAGAACTGATGAGGACTTTCAGGCTCCAATAAACTATCAATCAAATCCGCACCACCAGGAACACTCGTCCCGACAAATGCCTTACAAATCTCACTACCAACCTCCTCTGAACTCCTAATATTAAACGCCCTAAAAGCATTCTGCGCATAAACATCCTTAAAATAGCTAATACTCTGCTGCATAGAATTCCAAGACTGCTCAACAAGCGCATACTCTCCCCCGCCACGAACTTTTTGACCTGGAGAAATCAAGCCCTGAACAATTGAAGGTATCAACTGGTCCATCACCGGCGACAACTGCCTCCAGAAAAACTCACACTTGTAAATCGAAGTAATCTGATCACAAATCCCAACATGCTCTCCAGTCTCAAGACTCTTCTCCAAACAGTCTTGTTCAGATCTCAAGATAGACAGATAAGCATCAAGTCCCGCATGAATCCCACTCAAACAAATCGGAAATAAAATTCCTTCCTTGGCATTAGGCAAACATAAAACCAAACTTCCAATAATCCCAGTCTGGATAACATCACTAACAGGCATCTTTCCCCCAAGGTCACATCGCGACGGAGGACAAATCACGGGGTCACAAACATTAAACATCAACAGACAATCCTCAGGACTCATAAAATCCTGACATTCAAACCCACCAATCTGACTCATCGGCTGACCTCTCTTCATAACTTTCTGTTCATTACAAACATTAATACTAACATCACTCTTTCCCGACTGAGCCGAAGCCTGCCGAATAGCTTCCCTCGCACAACCATACAACTTACTAACTTCATCAGCAGATTTATCTGGACAAGGTATAAAGTTCTTAACCGAACCAACTGTATTCGCATCAAAGGATTGACACAAATCATCACCCTGTCCGCTCTGCATTACCCTATCAGTACCAATATTACAAATCTTGAAATACTTAACATCAGCCGAAGCAGTATATCCCTGAGGAGAATCATCCAAGAAAGTCCCTCCAGAATTAGGAACCATCACATACCAACCTTCTTTCAAAATAAACGGAATAATCGCTGGAAGCCCTTTATTATCTCCAGCCTCATAATAACTCACCGTCGCCTTTCCACTAGGCCAAGGATTCTTACATTCTCCCACAGAACCTGCAGTAACAAAAACCACCCCCAGATTATTAGCTTGTTTTACCCAATTACCTCCAGTCAAAATATAAGTCTCATCAACACCTTTCATACCATTAGAATCAAGACCCTCTTTCAAAACAACCATATAATCCTGTCCATCTTTATTCACAAACTCCACATTCTTCGTTTCAGGATCTTTAATATTTGCCCCTGGAAGAGTATACTCACTAGCTTTCGTCCCATAATATCTCAAAACATCCGTATCTTTACTAATCAAAGATTGAACAATAACTTCCTTGTCTCCAACAATCTTTTTGATTCTACCATTTGCATCCCCACGTGCCTTCTCTTGCTGATAAGATAAAGCAGTATTCCTCAAACTCTGGTCCAATTGAGATTTCCCATTACCAACAACACCCTTACCACCAAGCTCCTGATGTAAAAGAACCGCCTGAATCTGAGAGACACTTGTAAGATTCTCTACAGGAACATCAATAGTTTTTACACCACTTATATTTACAGTAACACTATCTCCAACAATCCTCTCCCTCAAATCCTTCTTATATTGTTCCTGGTCTGTAACACTCGTCCCACCGAACAATCCCCCACTGTTCCCCGTATTACCTGCCTGCGCAGCCTCCATCTTAGAATTAACTGCCTTAAGTGCCCCAGTCATCGCAGTCACATTCCCCTCAATCTGAGGAGACAATTCATTATAACATTCAGTCCGGGTCATAGTCCCATAATTAGTATCACAAATAGCCTTAAAATCATCCATAACTCTCTGCCGAGCCGCAGCCTCACCACTAAATCCTGTCGCCATATTCTTCAACATCAAGAAAGTCGAAGTAGCAAAACACGCCCCCTTCAAACCCTTCACAACATTACCCAACCGCTCAACAATATTCTCCCACTTCCCAATAGCCTCTTCCAAATTTGCCAACATCCTCTTAGTTTTCTCCGGAGAAAGTTCAATCGCCCGCTTCTCAATCCCAATCCTAAAAGTAAAATCAGCCTCGGTCTTAGTTCGTTTAACCTCTGGAATAATCGAAACATGCGCAATCTCCTCGATATTAACATTCCGAACATAAACATCAGTACCCGCAAAACTTTCCACCCCTTCTTCTAAGATTGTCTTAGTAACAGGATTAACATTCTCATTAGAACTATTAAATGTAATCTTAACCTCTCCCGGAAGAATCTCCCCAACGATAATTGTCCCGCCAGTAATCTGAAAAGTCTTTCCTTCCCCAACTGCATTCGTACTCTTCGTCCCAATTCTCAAATCAACAGAAGCCTGACTCTTATTAACCGACTCGAAATCGACAACCCCTATGGTGTGGAATTGATCGTTCACATAAACACTCGTATAAGAATTACTAAAATCAGTCCCATTCAACCTCTGCCTCTTAATCCTAACATCCTCAACAATCTTCGAGGAAGGATATTTATCAATAAATAAATCCATCAAAGCCGACTGTGTCGCAAACTTACCAACCCTCCCAGACAAAACAATCTGCTCATACAATGCCTCTTCACCATAAGTATCCCCATTCTCTTTCTCCTCAGAACGATAAATCTCAACAAGTTCCGCAGCAGTCTCATTAGATTTTCCAAAATACTCTTCAGCAACAGAATTATCCAATCCCCCATCAGTCAAAGCCGCCATCTTATCTTTTTTCAAACTCAGCGGAATCGCCTTATTTCCAGTACAACTAAGACTCATATTCCCCGCATTATTCGCATCGACTTCTAACTTACTAATTTTACACTTATCATTCAAAAATCTATCACCCTCACGAAGCCAATATTCACTTCCATCAATATTCACCAAAACCTTATCTTCAGGAGCAACAATTCCATCCAATTTAATTTTCAACCCAGCCCTACAATAATATCCTGGCAAGTAAGTCAACGAACTAGTTTCTCCTTCTTTCAAATTAAATGTCTTAACCACCCTATCCTTAGAACTCAAAATTTCAATTCTCGCAGACCCAGTCCCCACATCTGCCAATCTCAAAAATCCTCGACCATTCCAAAAAGAAGAAGCAGTGTAATCCGTGCCCCATTCCTCATCACCAATCATAGGAAGATAATATTCCGAAGCCCCAGTACCATAAGCTTCCTCGGCATCGTAACGAATCGTCGCCGACAAATTCCCCGCGATCCATTCTTCCATGTTATCTTCGATTTTCTCACGCTTCAAAATAATCACCACATAACCAATATTATTCAAGGTAGGATCTCCAAGCAAAGTAGTATAAGATTTAACCGCAGCCCTCGCTGGATGGAAAACTACACTACTGACTCCCTCAGGCTTTGGGCCGGGAAATGAAATAGACCGAATCGAAGAAACCTTAATCAAAGGATTAACCTTAATCGCATATAATTGACAGAAAACCGGAACGTTTTGCTCCTCCAGTAAATCACTCCGAACAACACTCGGCGTACATCCTCCAGGAGGAATTCCAATTATAAAATCACTAGTCGCATTACACTGATCGTTTTCCATCTGTCCCAAAATTGGCCACATCTCTGCAGAATTAACAAAATCTCCACCAGAAGAATAAAGATTATCAAAAGTAGGTTGATAACTTTGCCAACTATTTGTCGAACCTGAGAAACCAACATCAGCACTATTATAGAACGCTGCATTAACTCCCGAAGCTAACATAACTAGTAAAATTCCAACGACAAATTCATATTTCATTTTCATTCGAAATCCAAATAGACTACCTCATCGTCGACCCTAATATGATTCGTCTGCAAACCTTCCAAATCCGAAGGCAAACCAAACAACGGCACATTAACATTTAATTCATTAGCATTCTCCAATTGTTCCGAAGTAAAATACTCTTCAGTCTTCCCACCACCAACAACCGCGAAGTCAACAGCCATTTCAGGCATATTAATCTCATAACATTTCTCATCCTCACCACCAAACAATCCTGCGAGACCACTCTTCGGAACATCAACACATTCACTCTTACTCGTAGCTGGGAAAACCAAAGAAGAACTATCATAAACATAAACTGAAACATTATAATATGCCTCAATCAACTCGACAGAATTAATCTCAGGATAAAGCGCCGTAGCCGAATGATCTTCCGAAACAAAATTAATCAATGCCTTCTCAACATTACCCAAATCTAACTTAACATCATACTTTTTATTCAAAACAATATTCGCAATAGTCTCCTCATTAGTCGAGATCTGATACTTACCATCAGAATAACCTTCTGCACTCGCAAGAATATATCCATTCACACATTGAGGAACTTCTCCCCGATAAACCGCATCACTGCCTTCAAGTTCAGTCTCACCAATTTCACAAACCGCATCCAAACACTTAAACTGAATCCTCGCTTCAACCGGATTCAAATCGATATCATAAGTATAAACATCAACCTGTTGATTACTAAACTCACAGACTCGAGACTCAATAGATGCGCCAAGAGTCGAAGGCAAAGCCTCTCGAGCCTGGCTTTTTGAAATAACAACCGAAACTGGAAACTGGAAAATCTCCTCGCTATCATAAAACTGAACCAAAACAGGGAAAGTAATATCATAAACTAAATGATAAGGCACATAACAGAAACCCATCAAACTCATCCCCGGCTGTAATCCAATCGGCTTAGCGACCCTGTCCCCATAAATCTCAATCTTCGTAGGCCAATCCGGCGAATACATAAAATTTATATTCTCATCAATCTTTGGACCAACATCAGTCACAAAATAATCTCTCTCCTTCGAAGACAAATCATAATAACTCCCATCCAATTTGATAGAAGGAATGTTCGAAGCAAGCCCGGCAACAATATCTCCACGAATTTCCTCGTCGACAAAAATCATCGGAGCACAACTAATCTCTGTTCCATCAACTGGAGCATAGAGCCTCATAACATCCACAGCATATTTCTCCAAGAACATATCCGCCTTCTCAAAATTATAAACATCCATCGCCATGTCATAAAATTTCCCAAGCTTGCTATCGACCGAAAACTTATGACTATTCACAACAACAGTTTGCTCACCCTTAAAAAGAGTTATCTTATTATTAATCTTCAAATCTATATCACCCTTATTAATATCCACTTCAACGCTTCCCTCATCGACATAAACGTCATATCCCATAAGTTCAAACTCTGTAAAATCACATTCTTCAAGTCTCTCAGCAACATAATTCTCTAACTCAGCAGCCATCGAAAACTTCGTCGGAACCTGCTCCTTCAAAAGATTATTCCCAGAAACATACATCCAATATGGAATCGGCTGACCTAAAAAATCCAACTGCGAGGAAAACGGCATATATGCTGAACCCGGCTCAAATTCTGGAACCTCAATATATCCTCCTTGTTCTCCAAGTAAATGAATTCCCTCCTGGGCCGTATTTTCTAAACAAGATAAATAATAATCATAAGCCGGTCTCAATTCCTGCGGAACACTTTCACCAATAAAACTTCCCCTTAAGAAAAAATATCCAATAATCCCAGCTACAATCACAATCGCAACTATAATAAAAATCGTCACTTGCCCCTTTTTGTTCATTTTTTTCTACCTCCCACTTTCTCCCCTATCAAATTCATAATCTCACTGTTAATATCCTTTTGTATACTCTCTTTAAACCTCTTCCATAACTCTTCATCCTCAACTAACAACAAGTATTTTTTCACCTCAAATCACCTCAAATCCAGAAGCAAGCCTTACTTATAAAAGTTTCTAACTAACTTACTAAGTAACTAACTTACTAAGAATACTCTAAAAAATAAAAAACCTACTCTAATTTTAAATCAATACCAAAAATACTTCGTTTAGGTAAATTCTTTATCCCAAAATATTCCTTAGGAGATAATGGAACCTTCAAGTCAAAATAAGGACAAGGACTCGCAGAGAGATGTATTCCATCCCCCCCTCCCGGACTAATTAAGCGGGCAAAATAAGAACCACTTTCATGAGTACTCGGATCCGGGAAAGTCATATAATGCCAAGTAGTCTCCTCGTTAAAACCAATTCGACTAATCAATAAATCTTCTTTTCCTGCAGAAATAATAACCCTATCCTCTCTTGGCATCTCCTTAGAATTAAGAGTTACAATCAGGTTTCTTCCCGTAATGTTCAATGAGCTCCGGATACCAAATTTCCGACGAGCCCCATCACCAAAGGTCAGGGAAGATTCGTAACCCTCAGAAATTGCTTTAATTACATAAGGTGCATTACTCACCCCTTGAATCATAAAACTGTCAATCAACAATTCATTCTCTAATTTCATAAACAATCATTTAATCCCTGATATTTAAGGATTATTGTGATAGTATGACCCCACCAAGAATTGAACTTGGGCCTCATCGAAGTCAACGATACGTCCTAACCACTAGACAATAGGGTCTTAAAATTAAACATCATCCCAAACTTTTAACTCTTTCTCTTCCCAATCTTCCCACCCCGAACTCTTCCCCAATTCTCCTCGACTTCTTCATATTCTAAATCCGCTTTAGAAATATTAGCAACTTCACAAAGGTCATCAAAAAAATCTCCAGATAATAATCGCAATTCATTATAGTAATTCTTCAAGGTAGAATACGGAACATCAAATCCAAATTGAAGAATCCCCCTAAGAGATAGAGCATTAAGTCTCTCGATAACTAAATCTAAAAACTTTCTCTGCTTACCTTTCTCAAATCTTATTCTCATAATATAAGAGAACAAACCAACTTTATAAAAATAACTGCGGGACCACACAATAACAAACTTTAAAAAGGAAAATTGGGGAAAGTTAATATGAAAAGACCTAAAACAACAAACAGGTACTGTCCAACTTGTAAAAAGAAGACAGAACAGAAAGTAAAGGAACCAAGTAAAGGTAAACCTAGTTCTATGAAGCGAGGTAGCAAAGTTAGAATGAAACTTCGAGGACTTTGGAGAGGAATTGGAAACAAGGGAAAGTATTCTCGTATGAAAAATCAGGCTAAGAAGAAAAGAAAGACTACAAAAAAGACAAATTTAATGTTTACATGTACAGTATGTAAAAAATCTAAATACCAAAAGCAAGGAAAGAGAACTTCCAAGCTAGTATTAGAATAAAATGGCAGAAAGAAAAAGATACATCGAAGCGGAAATCCCAATTTTGGGCGAAGAATTAAGAGTTCTTGGAACACCAGAAGATTTAGATCAAAAAACAATAAAGTTAGATATGACAAGAAAACTTCGGGGAAAAGGTTTGACAATGACATTTCGATTATTTAACGACGAAGGAAAACTTGTTGGAGTCCCAAATAAAATGGAACTTGTAACCTCTTACATTCGAAGAATGATGCGAAAGAGAAGCGATTATGTAGAAGATTCTTTCAAAGCACAATGTGCAGATATCAGGGTAATCATAAAACCTCTTTTGATCACACGAAAGAGAGTTTCCCGAGCAGTTCGAAGAAATTTAAGAAATACCGCAAGAGAATTCTTATTAGAATATGTGAAAGATAAAGATTTTAACGATGTATGTAACGAACTTATGGAAGGAATCTTACAAAAAACAATGTTACCTAAGTTAAAGAAAGTTTATCCGCTTTCATTCTGTGATATTCGAGTTTTCGAAACTAAGGAAATCCAAAAGATTGATTTGAAGAAAGCTTCTGAAAGAAATATTGATGCGCAACCTGAAGAAATAGAACAAGAAGTTGCTGAAGAAGAAACCGAAAAGGTAGAAGAGAAAACTGTTGAAGGAGAAAAGCCTTCCAAAAAGGAAGAAGAAGAAATTGAAGAAGTAAAAGAGGGAGCAGAAGATCCTGCTAAAGAAGAATGATTCAGCAAACATTAGTTCTAGTTAAGCCAGATGGCGTTGCTCGAGGAATAGTTGGGGATATTATCCAAAGATTCGAACAAAGGGGATTAAAAATCGTCGGATTAAAATTGGTTAAAATTGACGAAGACTTTTCAAAAGAACATTACGCGGCACATGTAGACAAAGAATTCTACAAAGGATTAGAAACATTTATTGTATCTGGACCTGTAGTCGCAATGATTGTTGAAGGTGTTGACGCAATCGAAAACGTTAGGAAACTTGCGGGAGCAACAGAATCCAAATCTGCCCTTCCAGGAACAATTCGAGGAGATTATTCACATGTTAGTTATTCACACGCAGATGAGCGAGGAATCTCAGTTAAGAATGTAGTTCACGCATCAGGAGATGCAGCAGACGCAGAGAAAGAAGTTGCACTTTGGTTCTCAGTCGATGAAATTCACAGTTACAAGCGAGCAGGCGATGAGCATCTGCTCTAAACGCAATACTTAAAAATTGGGTTTAATCATAAACAATATGCCTTCATGGGTCTTTAGAACGATGAGGGGATGAATTTGCAAAGCAAATTTATGCCTGCGTAGCTCAGTGATAGAGCATCTGCCTTGTAAGCAGAGGGTCGAGGGTTTGACTCCCTTCGCAGGCTTCAGAACGAAGGATGCGCAACGAACCATCTACGATGGTACTTTCGCAGGCTTTTGAGCGCAGCGAAAAAGGCTGTGATTGAATGTTTCAAGGAAACATTCTGTCGAAGGCGCTCACAAACACACAAAATTAAGGAAAAAATAAAATGCCAGGAAAAAATAAACCAAAACGACTTGACAGAAACAGAAGCTGGAGAGTTGCAAGAAGAAAGAAGAAAAGAAATACTTTAATTAATGGAAATTCTAGAAATAGAAAACCAAGACCCAAACATAAAGGCGTAGAAAAACCAATAGAAAAGAAAGTAGTACCAAAAAAAACTGAAGCTAAAAAAGAATAATTAATCCTCTTCGATAACTTCAACACGTTTATCCTTCTCTAATATCCCTACAATCTCATTTTCTAAATTAGCAATCTCCCCTTTCTCAAATGGCCCAACTTCATTTCCATCAAATCCTAAAAACCCTGGAACATCCTCTAAAAACCTCACGAGCCCGTGTTTCCGTTCATCTTTCTGCGCCCCACTCATATCCGCACCACGATTTTTCTCAGCCCTCTCCAAAATCTTAACAACCTCTTCAAAAAGTTCTTTCTCAAATGCCATAAGATTCTCAAAATCCTTCTTACTAATCCCAACTTCCGAAGCCACAAACGCCAGATTCAAAATCTTCTTCTTCCGAATTCTTAACAAATCCCTAAAACTCGACAACGCATTCTCCAACTTCTTCTTATTTTTAATCGCCATATCAGAAAACAAATCCGTCTCCTTACTCAAAAACTCCTTCTTTTCCTTAAAATATTCAGAAGTATCCACAAGAAACTTCTTCGGCAAAAGTTGCAATTGTTCAGAATATTTCTCCTTCCTCATCGCCTCATAAATATCACTAAATGTTATCATACCAAAATCAATCGGCATCGCTTTAAAACAATTGTTATACTCTGCTTCAAAAGAGTTTTAAACGGCAATCCCCTCGCAAAAATATGTTCGGCAAACTAAAAGAAAAGCTCAAAAACTGGGTAAAGAAGAACAATGAAGACGAAGTTCTAGAAGAAATACCCAAGGAAGATAAAAAAGCTGAAAAGAAAGAAAGAAAAGAGAAAGCTAAGAAAAAGGTTGAAAAGAAAGAAAAAATTTCTAAAAAAGCCTCTTCAGAGGTTCTCGTGCCGGGAGCGAAGCGAGACGGTAAAGAAAAGAAAATTGAAGAAACAAACATTGAAGAAGAAGTTTCTCCAGTGGATGAACTTGAAGAATCGCTTGAAGAAACAATCGAGGCGCCAGTAGAAGAAAAAGGTTTCTTTGGAAAATTCAAGAAAAAATTAACTGAAGAAAAATTTGATGAAATGTTTGAAGAACTTCAACTAATTCTCGTTCAAAATAATGTTGCATACAGTGCAGTAGAATCAATCAAAGATTCTCTCGGAGAAAGACTTATAGGGAAAACATTGAAGGATGTTGACTTAGCAAAAGAATTGAAGGAATCAATTGAATCCCTCTTAATCAACCCTCCAGATTTCATAAAAACAATCAAAGATTCTTTAGAAGTAAAAAAACCATTCGTGATTTTATTCGCAGGAATTAACGGCTCAGGTAAGACAACAACAATCGCAAAAGTCGCAAACTACTTACAGAAAAATAAACTCTCAGTTTCCCTCGCCGCAGCAGATACATTCAGAGCAGCAGCGGTAGAACAGATCCAACAACACGCAGACAAGCTCGGAGTCTATTTAACAAAGAAAGATTACGGATCAGACCCTGCTGCAGTAGGATTTGATGCGATTGCCCACGCAAAAAAGAACAAAGTGGATGTTGTTTTAATCGATACCGCCGGACGAATGCAAAACCGAGATTCGCTAATGCAAGAAATAGAAAAAATCGCGAGAGTAAACAAGCCAGACATGAGAATCTTCTTAGGTGAATCAATAACTGGAAACGACGCGACCGAACAAGCAAAAGCATTCAATGAAGCAATCAGCTTATCAGGAATAATTCTTTCAAAAGCAGATGTTGATGAAAAGGGTGGAACCGCGATTTCAGTTTCAGCAGTTACTGGAAAACCAATTCTATTTTTAGGGACTGGTCAAGAATACAAAGACTTAGAAGTTTTTGATAAAGAGAAGATGATTGAAAAATTAGGGTTGTAATTAAGAGATATCTAAACAAATAGCATAACAAGTACCAGAAGAACCATAAATGGGACAAGTACAACTTTCCCCAGAAGAAGGATAAGCATCATCTAAATTATTATTATGAGCCCCCCCATTACCATCAAGACCACATCCAGTTCTTATATCCCCTACATCACAGGAAACAGTACATCCATCAGTAGTACAAGTATTTGTATAAGAAGACAATGATGAACCTCCCCCTAGAGTATTCCAGATTCTTACCCGGTATTTAGTAATAAAACCGACACCACTCCCTTGACGAATCTTAATACTACTAGTTGTCAAATCACTGTATACTAACCCATTTAATGTTCCATCAAAACTAGTAAGTGCATTACTTATTCCTGCAGGTACACTACTCCAAGTTCCATCACTCATAATCTGAAGATCCACAAACAAATCATCAGCCGTAGCACCAGTAATTTCAGGAAAATTATATGTGTGGGTTGTAGTAGAACTAAAATCAATCCAACCACTATCCCAAACAGGCTGTCCAAGACTTCCACCAGAACCAACATCGCCAACACCCCCATCAATTTCATCACCAGTATGGCCCATTATTGAAGCCTGACTTCCAACAACAGCACCAGGATAATTAGCATTATAAGCAATCGTCAAACCCGCAACAGCAAATACTAAAATAATCACTCCAAAGAAAATCATCGCTTTCCGCCCAATATTAATCGTCACCATCTTAATTTAATCAACAATAGATAATATATAAAGATTTCCATAAACCCAAAACTTATTAATCGCCAATTTCTCCCTATTTCTATGTTAGATAAACTAGGTTCAGCCCTTAAATCTGGAGTGAAAAAGATCTCAAACGCGATCTTTGTAGATAAGAAACTCATAGATGGAATTGTAAAAGACATCCAAAGAGCACTTATTGAAGCAGATGTCAACGTAGAACTAGTATTTGCACTCTCTCAAAAGATAAAAAAACTAGCTTACGACGAAACAATCAAAGGAATTGACAAAAAAGAACAACTTGTAAAGCTAATTCATGATGAAATCAGCCTACTTCTTGGAGAAAAGAAAGAATTGAAGCTCCCAAAACAGGCAAGTATCATGTTCATGGGACTTTACGGTGCAGGTAAAACAACAACAATCGCGAAACTAGGATTCTATTATGCTAAGCGAGGAAGAAAAGTTGCACTTCTAGGACTTGATGTCGACCGACCTGCAGCAATGGATCAGCTTGAACAAATGGGAGAGAAAGCGAAACTTCCAGTATTCATAGATAAGGAAGAAAAAGACCCCATAAAAATTATCAAGAAACATGAAGCAGAGCTAAAGAAATATGACTTAATTCTAATCGATACGGCAGGGCGAGACGGACTTAACAAAGACTTGATCAAACAGATTGAAAAACTCGATAAGAAACTCAAACCAGATTTCAGAATTTTAGTTATGCCTGCAGATATAGGACAAGCTGCAAAAACTCAAGCAGACGAATTCCAAAAAGCACTTTCAGTTGACGGAGTTATCATCACGAGAATGGATGGAACTTCAAAAGCCGGCGGAGCTCTAACAGCTTGCGCCGAAACAAAAGCTCCCGTCTTCTTTATCGGTGTCGGAGAACAAATCCACGAAATTGAAACCTTCGACCCGGAATCTTTCATCTCAAGACTATTGGGAATGGGCGACCTTAACGCACTTCTCGAACACGTCAAATCTGCAACAGATGAAAAACAACAGAAGCGAATCGAGGAAAGAATGCAAGAAGGAAAATTCACACTTCTAGATTTATACGGACAATTAGAACAGATGAACAAAATGGGAAGCATGGATAAAATGCTGGGCATGGTCCCTGGAATGTCCGCCGCAAAAGTTCCAAAAGATGTTTTAGCAAAACAAGAAACAAAGATGAAACATTGGAAGAACGCAATCAGTTCAATGACTGAAGAAGAAATCGAGAACCCCGAAGTTCTAGAAAAACAAACAAGCCGAATTCAACGAATCGCAAAAGGTTCAGGGACAACAACTACAGAAATCCGAGAACTTCTCAAACAATATAAGATGATCAAAGACATGATGGGTATGAGCTCAGCTGAAGGACTCGCCGAGGGTAAAATTGACAAAAAGATGATGCAAAAGATGGCGAAGCGATTTAAAGGGAAGATAAAAATGTAATTCTATGAAACCTAAACTAATTGCACAAGGCGCCGAAGCAAAAATCTACCTAACTCCTGAAGTCGGAAAAGTAACAAAGGACCGAATCCCAAAAGGTTATCGGCATCCACAACTAGATAAACAAATCCGAAATAGAAGAACTAAATCCGAAGCGAAGATAATGCTAAAAGCAAAAGACGCAAGAGTCAATGTCCCGTTCGTTTCACACAAGGACGAAAAGAAACACATTCTCTACATGGACTACATCGATGGCGACAGATTATCAGAAACATTAAATGATTACGATGAAAAAATCCAATTCAGAATAATGAAAAAACTAGGCGGCCAAGTAGCACTACTCCACGAAAATAACCTAATCCATGGAGACCTCACAACATCAAACACAATTTGGAAAGACGATAAGGTCTTCATCATAGATTTCGGATTAGGATTCGTATCAACAAAACCAGAAGACAAAGCCGTAGACATTCATTTAATCAAACAAGCTCTCGAAGCAAAACATTTCCAAAACCACGAAGACCTATTCAAACATTTCTGCAAGGGATATGTTTGGCCAGATTCAAAGAAAGTTCTCCAAAGATTAGAAATAGTAGAAAAACGTGGAAGATATAAACATTAAGAGTAAATAGCCCCGCCAGGATTCGAACCTGGGTCACTGGGATCAAAACCCAGCATCCTTGACCACTAGACTACGGGACTGTAGTTTCGTCACATTGTCTTTTTGAAACATCTCAGATGTTACATTAGACTACGAGACTAGTAATCTAATGAGATTTATGGGATTTTTAAGTCTTTAGAATTAATATCTAAAGCTTTAAAAACCTAAATTCGCACAACCTAATATGGCAGAAATAGCAAAACCCGCATGGATTAAAATGAAAGAACCTGAATTGAAAAAGGTAATTTTAGAACTCTCAGAAAAACATTCACCTTCTCAAATTGGATTTGTCCTTCGAGATCAATACGGGATCCCAACTACAAAAGTTTTCGGAAAGAAATTAAAGGAATATTTAACTGAACTCGGAATAGAAGTTAACGAAGACCTTGAGAACGCCGAGAAGAAAGTTACAAATATGAAGGAACACTTGAAAAATAACATTACAGACCGACACGCTAAACACAAACTTCAACATGCACAATCTAGACTTAATATTACTCGAAAATACTTCGGAATCTCAGTCCGAGATAGAAAAAAGAAATAATTCTATTTTTACCATACAAATCTTAAAAATCGCAGCAAGCGAAGTGCGACCGATTTTCACGCACGGCTCTGCCGTAAGATTGCCTAAAAAACATACAAATCTTTTTAAGCTAATCTCATTTATTCATCACATGTTAAAAGAGGTTGAACAGTTCGCGCAAGAATTTTTAAAATATTCTAAAGATAAGCCAATAAGAATCATAAGTCATTATGACACCGACGGAATCACCTCTGCATCAATTCTCGCAAAAACTTTCAAAAGATTAGATAAAAAATTCTCAATCAAAATTGTTAAGGGATTGGAAGAAGACATCATAAAAAAAGAACTAGCAAGACAACCAAAAGACGTAATCGTCTTCAGCGATTTAGCATCTGGAAGTCTAGACTACTTTCAAAACCTAGCCGAACCAATTTTTATCCTAGACCATCACGAGATAGACTCTTCAAAATTAAACGACAAAATAAAAATTATAAATGCTCACCTAACAGAAAGTCCTGAAGAAAACGAATGTACGGGGGCAGGAGTATGTTATCTTTTTTCAAAGGCAATATCTCCAAACAACCAAGACCTTTCCCCATTAGCAATCATCGGAATGATTGGAGACAGGCATGAATCAAATCTCTCCAAGATAAATCAACAAATAGTGAATGACACTCATGACCTAAAAATCCGAAAAGGAATTGTACTTTATCCTGCGACGAGACCCCTAAGAAGAGCACTTGAATGGTCCACTTCCCCATACATCCCAGGGGTTACTGGAAACGGGCCCGGAGTTCAAGACCTTTTAAGAGAAATTGGAATCGGTTGGGACAAAAGTTTACTCGATTTAAATGATGACGAAATGTCAAAATTGATAACTGCAGTAATGATCCGAAGAGCCCAACACGATAAAGTTGATGACATTATTGGAAATCTCTACATCCTAAAATTCTTTAACACAAAAGAAGACGTCCGAGAAATCTCTGTCCTAATTAATGCATGTTCTCGGCTAGGATATCACGATACAGCAATTACATATTGCCTTGGGAATGAAAAGGCAAAAGCACGAGCACTCGATATTTACACAGAATATAAACAAGAACTAGTTTCTGGATTAAGGGTCGCAGAAAAAATGGATAAAGTGCGAGGAAAAGGTTTCGTTATCTTAAATGCAAAAGACCAAATTAAAGACGCTATCGTAGGAACAATCTGCTCGATGCTTTCATCATCACCAACTTACGAGGAAGGAACAATCCTCATTGGAATGGCCTACAACGAAGATAAGATAAAAGTCTCCGCAAGAATTGTTGGACGAGAAGGAAGAAACTTAAAAGAAGTTCTAGAAAAAACAGTTATCCAATTTAAAGCCCAAAATCCAGAAACTATTGCAGAAGTCGGGGGACACCATTTCGCAGCAGGTTGCCTTATAGAAAAAGAAAAAGAAATCTCCTTTATCGAAGCTTTGAAGAAAGAACTCGAAATAGAGATTGTTAAGATTTAATTCTAGAAATGATTATAAACTTATCAAATTCCTGGATGGGGAATTTGTTCATTTCCAATCAAATAAGGATAACTAATCCCTTCATCTATCCCCCATATATCCTCAGCCCACCCAGAATAACTACTCATAATTCTCATTTGAGAATCTGACAAACTGACGATAGAAATAGGGGGGTGGATACAACTATGTGGTGGACAACTAGAATCGAGATAATAGGAAGGAAACATAATAGGGGTGGAGGAATAGCCGGCGATTCCTCCAGTATTTTGAGAACCGTAAACGAAGCCAGTATTATAAGTATTACTAATACCTGAAGAATAACTTTCTACTATGCCAGCGATTCCTCCAGTATTTTGAGAACCATAGACCGCACCATTATTGTAAGAATTATGTACTCCTGAAGAGGAGCCGGCGATTCCTCCAGTATTTTGAGAACCTATTATTAAACCAAGATTGTAAGAATTAACTATAGAAGCATGATGTCCTGCGTATCCTGAGATTCCTCCAACATTTGTCTGACCAGTAACTGAGCCATTATTATATGTATTCGATATGATTGATTGAGCGGAAGAGCCGGCGATTCCTCCAACATTATTACGGCCCACAATTAAAGAATCCACCATTCCAAGATTATTTATTCGAGAACCTCCCTCAGTAAACCCAAATAATCCAATATTATCTTCAGAAGGCCTATTAATAAACAATCCGATAATCTTAAAATTATTCCCGTTAAAATCGCCCTGAAACGAAGAAATATCTCCGACAGGATCAAACCCTTTCAAATCACCCCATATGCCGTCACTATCAAAACCATCATCATGCGGACTAGTCATAGAACAATCGATATCCCTCGCAAGCTCATAATATGAACCAAGACCTAAATTCATATTTTGTAATTGATAACAAGTATAGATTATAAAAGGATCATAAATGGAACCATCACCTTCAATAAAAGAACCCAACTTAGCACAATCTTCATCATCCCAATCAACCTTACCATCACAGTCATCATCATTTTCATTTGTACAAACCTCATCATCAGGAATACATGCAGGCGGAATAGGGTCAACAGGCAGAACAGGTTCAACCTCCTCACCAGGCTCATCTCCCTGCCCAGAATGGATAACAAGAATATTTTGTGCCGAATCACGATTAGCATCCTCCCACTCCTTCAAAGACAAAATAATCGTTCCCGAAGGCATATTCCCCTCGTCTAAAATCTTCCCAAGCTTCAACAGATTATTTCGACGAAAAATGGGAGCAACAGTCACCTTATTAGGTATCTCAAAAATACTATCATTCGTAAAATTAAATTTGTAAGTATATTTTCCACCAGGCGCAGGAACTGCCATCGTCTGATAAGTTTTCGAAGTCCCATTGAATAGGAATCCTATTTCCAAACCCGTCACATTTACATCATCCTTTCCTCGCTCAATCTGAACAAAAGCAAAATTCTCAGAAGGATCATAAATAGTATAACCTTCAAAAATGATATTCAATCTTACATCCGAATAACTCAAATAATCCATCTCTGCAAACAAAGGCAGAATAACTTTCCAAATAATTCCAACCCCAACAACAACAATCAAAATTATCAATACGGTCGCAACAACTGCGGAAATCCCCCTTTTCTTCATAATGAATAACTAGGAAACCACCTATAAAAATCTACTCCCTTGCAAACCATTAAACTTAAAAGTAAACTTTCTCACTTATTTTTATGGAAAGAAAAGGAAAATTCATCAGAGTAATATGCTCGAAATGTAAAGCCCCCCAAACAATATTTGGAAAGGCCTCTACAAAAGTTAGATGCTTAGGATGCAATACAGTTTTAGCTCTCCCCTCAAGTGGAAAAGCAAAAATCCGTTCAAGGGTCGAAGAAGTTCTATAAGCCGACTCATAAGCTTTAAATAAACAAATTCTTAACAAATTACATGGAAGAAGGAGACTTAGTACTATGCAAAGTGAAAGAAGTTAGCAACACAATCACATCGGTAGAACTGCCAGAGGGAAAACAAGGTACAATCGTTTCTTCCGAAATCGCACCCGGACGAATCAAATTCATGCGACAATACGTCGTTCCAAACAAACAAGTCGTCTGTAAGGTCTTAGGTGCTTCTGGAGACAATATTCATCTATCCCTTAGGAGAGTTAATTCAAAAGAGAAAAAAGAAGTTATGCAATCATTCAAGCAAGAACAAGCAACAAAAGTAGCATTCAGACAAATTCTTGGAGAAGATGAAAAAGAAATTTCAGAGAAAATTCTAGAGGAATATACTACCCTAGCCAAATTCATTGATGCAGCAAGAGATGACAAAAAATTAATCGAAAAGTATATTCCAAAAGCAAAACAGGGCCAAATAAAAAAAGTAGCAGAAAAGAAAAAGAAAAGTCAAGAGTTAAAACAAAACGTTAAGATAAAATGTCTTGAAGAGGATGGTGTGAAAAAGATTAAAGAAATTTTTGATACTGAAGATAAAAATATTTCAATAAGCTACATTTCTGCAGGAAAATTCAAACTTAAATTACAAGTAGAAGATTTCAAAAAAGGAAAAAAACGAATGACAGAACTTCTCGAAGAACTTGAAAAAAAAGCAAAGGAAAATAATTGTGAATTCTTTGCGTCTGAGGAAAAATGAAATTAAACAAATGTCCAGAATGCAATAAATATACCCTCAAAGATTCTTGTCCAGAATGCAATTCCAAAACCGAATCAGCACATTATCAATTTCCAAAAATACGAAACGCACCTCCGAGATCTGCACCATTTAAGCGAAGGTAATTTCTTTCTTAACAATATCCATATCCTCTTCCCAAAGAGGAGTCAACTTCGTCCGATTATAAATTATCGCAGCCGGATGAAATAGTGGAATCAACTTTATTTTCAAGCCGTCAATTTCTATTTCCTGTACCTTCCCATGAACTTGAGTGATTCCGGGCTGAATTTTCATCGAATCGACATCTCCCAAAGCCATAAAAAACTTGGTCGCATAATTTCCAAGAGAGCAAACAACCTTCGGTTTCATATCCCTAATCTGCTTCAATAGCCAAGGAGTATGTGCTCTAATCTCTTCATCTAAAGGATCTCGATTTTCCGGAGGTCGACACTTCAAAATATTAGCTATATAAATATCCTTCCGACTCAACCCAACATTATCCAATAATTTATCTAAATTTTTTCCAGAAGCCCCGCAAAAAGGAACCCCTTGTTCGTCTTCATTCCGGCCAGGAGCCTCTCCCACAAACAAAATGTCCGCATCAACATTCCCATCGCCAACAACAATATTGTTACATTGCTTAAACAACTCAGTCTGCTTCACCATAGCTGCCTCTAAAAAATTAAACTCGCCGGATTTTTTGTTAGATTCCATATAATAAATTAGAATTAAAGATTAATAAAATTATACATCAATATCCCTTAAGCCAGAAGTCTCAATCATGAAAGCCGTAGCATCATCAGGTAAATCAGGACTATCAATCAACTTAGCAATCCGAGAATCCTTCTTTCCTCTTCGAAGATACATCCTATAAGTACATGCATGCCCAACAATATTCCCACCAATCGCCTTCGTAGGATCTCCAAACATCTGAGCTGGATCACTCATAACCTGATTAGTCACATAAACCGCCAAATTATTCTGCTCCGCAATCTTCATCAAATTATGTAAATATCTATTCAACCTCTGCTGCCTATCTGCCAATTGCCCACGACCAGAATACTCTGCCCTAAAATGCGCAGTCAAAGAATCAATAATCATCAACTTAATCGGCTCACCATCCTTAACCATTTCCGCAACCTTATCCAATAACAACATCTGATGATCACTATTGAATGCCCGAGCAACCAAGATATTCTTTAACACCTTATCAGGATTCGCCCCGATACCTTCGGCAAACTGTCTTACTCTCTCCGGACGAAAAGTACCCTCTGTATCAATATATACCGCCTTACCGTTCGCTCCCCCTTGATCCTCGGGGAGCTGAACGCCGACAGCCAATGACAAAGCAAGCTGGGTTTTCCCAGATCCAAAAGCGCCGAACGCCTCGGTTATGGACTTTGTCTGTATCCCTTTTCCACCCAGAAGGTTATCCAAATTTTTTGAACCAGTAGTAATGTAATGCAACTCTTTCCTCTTCTCCTCGTGAGCAAGCCCGTCAGTAAATCCCATATCCATCATCGACCGAGAAGCCTGAATCGCTTTCCGCGCAACAGTCTCACTCATCCCCGCAGTCTCCGCCAATTGCGCCGGAGTCAAAACCGCCAACCCCATCAAATCATAAATTCCCGCAGCCTCAAGCTTCGCAACGGCACCAGGACCAACACCTGGGATATCAATCAACTGAAGCTTTTTTTCTTCCTTAACTTTCTTAGCTTTTTTCGGCTTTTCTTCCTTAATTTCTTCCTCAACTTCTTCCCCAGAAATAGCTTCCTTAATCTTTTCCTCATCAGTTTTCGTAACCATATAACCTCAAAACCGCTTTTCTTTATAAGCATTTATATCCTTCAACCTAAATAATAGAAAATCCATTTGCCGACGATAAAAATATTACCCAAGAGTAACAAAACAAACAAAACCTGCTCAACAATCCCTCCAGATTTCACAAATCCTTTTATCTTCCAAGGCAAAGGCCAAAACAATGCAACCCCTGACTTAGTCAAACAATCTAAGAATAAATGCGAAACATATCCTATAAAAAATCCAAACCCTGCCCACTGATTAACTGCCGCAATAATCAAACTCAATAAAAGAGCGACAAATAAACTATGTAACATTCCACGATGCTTAGTAAAAATCTGAAACGGTCGAAGATACCAATGATTCCCTGCACGACTATTCTTAATATCAACATCAACAAACGCCGTCGCCAACAAAACAAAAATCAAAACATACCACGGCATCACTATATAATAAGACAGCAAAAAGAAAACCGCAAGAGAAAATACAATATGTGTTTTGAATAACATATCACCCTAAAAGATTTATACATTAAAAAACCAACGATTGGAAGTATTAAACATTAAGAGTTTCAATCAACTTCTCAACATCTACTTTCTCAACCCCTGACGCAACAATCTCCAAATTATTAAACATCTGATTCCGCTTCACATTCCCGGACAAATAAATCTCAGTCCCCATAAAATCATCTCTAAACACAGTAACCTTCTCTGCATCCTTCAAATCTTCTTCAGGAATCAAAGTATTAATCGAATCGCTAAACATAACAACCCTCATAGTCTCAGTTCCATCATCAAAAACAAAATTCAAAATCGCCCGATCCTTCGGCGTAGCAACAGGCCCATGTTCCGCACATTTGAAACCATCCCCCTCTGCAATAACTTTCTTATTACATTCCGGACAAACCGAATAAAATCTCGGCGGGAAAACCTGAACAACGACTCCCCTAATCTTCACAGTTTGCCCTTGCTTAACAGAATCCAAAGTTCCCTCACTAACAGAAGCCTCAGTTTTAACCTCTTCCATAACAATCTCACTCTTCTTCAACTCAGAAAACCCCGACAAATGAATCTCACTATCTCTGGTAGAAGCATTCTTAATCTCTACAACATCACCCGATTTAATCGTCTCATCCTCAATTAAACTAATATGATTTACATCCCATAGAACTACACGAGTATTCCCAGTATCATCCGCAATCACAAAATTCGCGACCTTACCTTCTCGCCCATTCTTCGAATATTCACGAACAGGAAAAATATTAATCACCTTCCCGACAACATTAACTCGCCTCATCCCACCCATCAATTCACTAATTTTCAAATCCTGATCCTCAAAACTAATCCCCAATTCAGCCGCAATAATCTGAGCCGCACCTTCCTTAGAAATCAAACCAGAAAGCTTCGCCTTTTTCGCCTCAACTTTTCGCTCAATCTCATCCTTTTCCAAACCTGAAGACTTAGCTATCCTCTCAATCAACAACTCATAATTTTGCATGAAAGAAAAACACTATTTCCCTATTTAAGTATTATTGGGATAAAGTCGCATCACAATCTTTATAAACCAAAAATCATCTCCATTCCTATGACAAAGTGTATAAGCTGCGACAAAGAAACCGCAAAAAGCGTGAAATTCCCATGCCCTAAATGCGGCGAAGAAATTCTTAGATGTGACAAGTGTCGGAGTTTATCTATCGAATATAAATGCCCTAAATGCGAATATAGAGGCCCATAGATAAGATGGCAACAGCAGGAATCCAATTCAAAATAATGCCTGAAGGCGTTGAAACAGATCTAGAAAAACTCAAAGCAGATATTAAGGCAAAAGTTGAATCATTCGAATCTGGAGTTTTCAGCGAAGCAAAAGAAGAACCAATCGCATTCGGACTTAAAGCACTTATCGTAACAATCGCACTTTCAGAAGACGAAGAATCCGAAGCCGTCGAAAAAGCATTAGCAGAAATCGAAGATGTTTCATCTGTCGAACTAATCGATTACCGAAGAGTAGTCGGATAAATATTTCTCCAACAACCTTAAAATATGATTAAAAAACTCATAGAAAAAATCTCTAGTACAAATAATACATATCAAAGAGATCCTCCTTCAATCGAAGATCTGGGTTTCTACAAATACCTAAATAAGGAAGTAAAATTCTACAGAACAATGGCAGAGCACGCAGGGAAAAAACCGATGAACTATAGATATTGCGCGCAAAAAAAGAACGATCTAGAAAAAGATTTATAACTCCACCCAACCTAACTCTAACATGGCATTAACTGATGAACAAAGCCAACAGATAAAAGAACAGCTCCTGAAACAACTATCAAATTTCCCCGAAGACAAACAAGAACAGATAAAAGAACAAGTTAAATCAATGACTCCTGAACAAGTTGAAAATTTCGTCAAGCAAAATAATCTAAACCATCTCGGAGGAAAATGTATCTTCTGTTCAATCGCAGGGGGAACAACATCTTCATTCAGAATAGGAGAAAACGAAAAGAATATCGCGATACTAGAATTGAATCCACTAAGCAGAGGACACACATTAATTGTCCCAAGAAAACATGCCGATAAAATAGATTCCTCTGCACAAGAACTAGCAAAAGAAATAACTCAAAAACTCAAAGATAAATTCGAACCAAAAGCAATCCAATCAAACGAGATAAAAGTTATGGAACATCCATTGATTGAATTAATCCCTATCTATGGTGGAGAAACCGAAAAGAAACAAGCAACCCAAGAGGAACTTCAAGCACTCCAAGGAGAGATATTGAAAGTTGAGGAGCCAAAACAAAAAGAAGAACCTTCACCAGTTGAAGCCGGAGAAGAATTATTCAAGGTGCCCCCAAGAATTCCTAATTAAGCAAGAGAGATCAATAACTCAATAAACCAAGCCTTCAAAAAAACATACAAAAGAAACGCAATCAAAAATGCCGGAACAAACGGCAACCCCTCTTTAATCTTAACTTTCTTCCGACCTTTCAACAATTTAATATCTTCCAAAGACAAACCATCCCAATCCGCCTTAATCACTTTCCCCTTAATCTTAATATCCTCAACCAGCCAATCCCCTTCCCGAAGTTCCTTCCCAGAAATAGTCCGCATCATAGAAATATTCTCCAGACCCTTAGCAAAAACATAAAGCAAAGGCAACACAATAACAAAAATCGCGAAAAACAAAAACCACCAATTAACATAACTTAAGACAAAAAGTATAACTCCGAAAACAATTGAATAACGAACCCACAAAATATCAAAACCTTCCTTAATTTTTTTATTAACCTTCTCGAAATCTTTAACATATAAAACGACGGAATAAAGAATACCATAGATTGAACCAGCAAACATCAAGAACAGGAGAAAAATTCCTAGATTAACTAACGTCGTCATAAAAGTCGCACCAACAAAAAACACTGTCATCGCGAAAAGCAACTTCGCATCGCCCCCAGCAAAAACTCTCCCATAATAAAAAACATTCATAAAGATAAAAAGTAAAACCAAAGCGAATCCTGCCTGAAAAATTATCGTAGAATCTCTTTCAAAAATCGCTCGAAAAAATATAAATGAAAAACTCGCCAACAACAAAAACAAATTCAACCAATTATCAACCTCTCGCCTTTTCAAATCCTGTAAACTTGCTACAATAATCCCTGCAAGAAACAACCAAAACAAAAATCCAAATACCACTAATACTTCCTCTTCTTTTTAGATTTTACTTTAGATTTTTTAGAATCGGTTTCTTCTTCCCCAGTTTCAGAAACATTATGCGTCCTAAATTGCCCGCCACGTTTATATCCTCGAGCAAGTCGCTTCCTCTTCAAATCCTTTTTCGTTCTCCGCCGATCGGTTCCCCCATAATCCATTATCTCTTTGTCACCTCAAAACTCGAATCAATAACATACTCCCCACCCAAATCAAAAGAAAATTCCACAGGAAAATTAATTTTAGTTTTATCTTCTCCCTCTAAAAGAGAAGTCTTGATAACCCTTGCCCGAGTAAAAATTAAGTTTCCTCCTTCTGCTCGAGTCAAACTCCGAGTATAAAGTCCTCCCTCGAGGAAATTCTGAAATTTCGCCCGAGCTGCCTCTTCAAAACTCTTACCATCCCAAGTCAAATTCGCCAAAATAAAATTCTTCATATCTTCATCAGCCATAAAACCTGCAATAAAAACACTTCTAAACGAATCTATAAAATCATCCTCCGGGAAAGTCCCACTTGCAGAATTCAATGAACTCTTAATCAATTCAACCTCCCGTAATTCAAACACATCTAACTTATCACGAATCTCCAAAACCGCATTAGGGGAAACCAAAGAATTTTCCAAGCCATCCTTTTGAAGAACGTAAGTACCTATAACTACCCCACACATTAGCAGAGTTAACAAAACCAAATACAAAGAGAAAAACTGGCCTCGCTTGTTTCTAACCACCATAACCTACCTCCACAATTGCACTATCAATTAATTGTCCTTGCCTCGCCAAAACCTTCGTCTCCATTAACCTAGCATAATTCGGGAGGTAATCAAAAACATTTTCAAGTCCCACCTCAGACTCATTAAAAACCCTAACACCTTCATCAGCCCCAGTAACTTTCTTTATAACACCAGAGCCAAGGATAAAAACTAAAAGAATTATCAATATAACTACCGTCGCAACAAAAGTAGCTATAATGCCTCCCAAAATTCCTTTCTTAGAATTCATGGCTCACAACAACCTCCATTTTAACCCGCCCCTTAATTTCGCTAATTCCCTGTGCTATTAAAACAGAATGTTCAAAAGTCATCTGACCCGGATCATATTTTCCTGCCCCTTGTGTAAGTTTCTTCACCCAACTCGCCCCAGAATCTCCCTGAGAAAATTCCGCAACGATCTCGCCAGCACCATTTAAAACTTTAACATTTACATAAAATCTTTCTTTGGATAACCCACAATATGAAAGAATACTATTCTCAAATTCTTCAGAGATAACGTCCAAATTCAAAACCCCTTCAGGAGCTAAACATTCACTAACTTGTCGAGTTAAAATAACTGCTTCAGAATCTCGAATCTCTATTTCATAAGCATAAAAAATAGAAGAGATTCCAAAGATCGCGAAAGCAATGACGCTAACTAAAACCAAACGATAAATCATAAAAACACCTTCGCCCATCGCCGCCCTCTTGTTAATTTTATCTTTCATCGCACACTAATGATAAATTTATTTCCCTCGCTACGAACACTCACTGAATACTTAGAAAAATAAGGATACCCCTTAGCCGCCACTAATCTCTCGACAGTTACATAGACCCGCCCTTCCTTAATCTCAATATTATTTATCACCCCATTAATCATTGCTTTCTGAATTCCAAACTCCATCCCAGCCTCGGCCGCATCAATCAAAAGAGCAATCTCTTTTTCCAAAACCTGTTGCTTAACTCCCCGACCATTCATCCGCCCCGCAGTCGCAAAAACAAAGATCGCAAATATAAGCCCTACTAAAACAATGTGAACTAAAACCTGATTTAATATTTCACCTTTTTTATCACAATAATACATATAAACATCTATAATCCAAGATTAATAAAACTATTTGTAAGACAATGAGAAACGCACTAAGAAACGGACTTGTGATTTTGACCCTCGCCGCAGTAGCTACTCTGGGAACTTCGTGCAAGAAAAAAACTCCAACTACGGAAAGAGAAAACAATAATAATCTTCAGACATCAACTAAGACAATTTCTCGAAAAATCGACAGCCCTTATGGACTTTACAGTGTTGTTTCGTTTACCCAAATAGACGAGAAAGACAATAGATATGCAAAAAAAATATTTGATATAAGAGAATTGGGACTAGAAAAAAGCGGAGAATATATAGAGCTTAGAGAAGGAGAATATACCTACCTAAGACCTGAAAGACCAATAAAAGAGAAAAAAGATTTAGATACTGTAAAATCAATACCTTACCAATCTATGCAAATTGGACATGAAAGAAAAATCGAGGGAGGGAGAACGTGGACGGTCCTTGGAGATAATGCAACAAAAGCTATAGAAATGCGAGAAAAACCAGGAAATATTTACGAAATAATCGAGGTTCCTAAAAGTTCTAGATACTACAGGCATATCAGGGAAGTAAAGAGGACAGACTAGGCAGGGATCCCATCCCAGGCAAAACAAAAACGAGAATAATGGATTGTCCTCTCCAAAAATTTCTTATACGATTCCGAAAACGGATCTGATTGTTGGTCTATTTGGAAGTAGAATAGATAAGGAGTATATTGTCCATAATCATCATTAGTAATAAAAGTAAAATCTCCATAATTAATTAATAAATCTCCTTGGCTAGCATTGAAATACTGAGGAAGTGTAATTGAATGTAAGTTCTCTGTAATAGTTTCTCCATTCTCCCGATTAATAAGAGTATATTTATTTTTTTTATCACCTACTGAGAACCCATTTCCACTAAGATTAAAATCCATCCCTCCAGCAAAACTAAGTGCCGGAAAACTTTCACCTATATCTCTTAGATAGTTATAATATGTAGTCTCATAAAATATCCCCACCCTAATTGCTGCTTCAATATCAATCTTTATAGATTCATTATCAATCATATATTGTTTTGCCTCATTAGTTAAACGAATTCTTGCACAAGGAACACAAGTTGTAGCAATATCAAAAAATTTGGCAGGCATAGGATTAAAATCCCCATTGCCATACAAATACCAACACTCCACCAAGGTATCCGCAATAATCTTCCCAGCATTCTCATTAACTATATCTCCCTTTGATATCTCAACAACTTGAGTTTTACATTTCAATGGGAAATCATCCTTAAATGAAGTAGGAGTAAGCTTTGCAATCTGAGCATCAGGCAACGTCCCCCTCAAAATAACGCTCTGACGACAAGACTCCTGACTAATCATATCCTCATTAAAAAACTCCTGGAAAATAAAGTAAAGCGAAAGACTCAACACAATTAATCCTAAAATAAGGGAAATCATAATATAATACTTATCACCACGTTTATTTTTCATAGAAATAACTGCCAAATTAACTTAATAAAATTATCCACACTACAATAATTCTTATATATGGAAATAATATAAAATTCTATGGGTAAATTGCTCGAGAAAATACTCTCCCCAGTAAAAACACTTGTAGCCGCTGCAGTAATAACTGCCGCAGTTGCAGGAATGCCAAGCGAAGCCCAGGGAGAATCTCTTAAAGAATTCGAATACTTTACCCAATCAAGAAACATCACCACAGGCCATCTTGTTTCTCCCGCCGAAAAAGGGAAAACTGGAGAAAGGGGGGATGGAGTAAATGATCTGGGAAAATACCAAAAGGAGAGGCGAGAGCCAAGAATCGCGGAAAATGTGGGGATGGAAATAAAATATGAAAGAGAGAAACTATCTATAGTATATTCCTGCGAACCTAAAATCTTCAGTAAAAGATTGCCAGTTTATGAACAAATGTTTCGGGAAGATTCTGCAAACACTCATATATATTTTCTACTCCCCAAACATGTAACACCACTAAAAGAAAAACAATTGCTCATGGGAATAAATAACCGTACAATGAATCATGCAATACATATTGGAACACCCTTCGAAGATACAAAACTCTGCGAAGCCATAAAAAACATGAACATAGCTACCGAAGAAAGAGCAAAACCAAGAGACTGCGATATGCAAGAAATGGAGAGAGCCTATGACAATACTGCAGATACCATCGGAGGAGTAACCGGAGCAGGGATGAAAGGATTAAAAGGAATAACAAAATGGGGGATGAATAAAGCTGAGAAAAAAAGAATTAAAAAAATAAGGGAAAATTATGGAGAAAATTATCAAATTCATAAAATGCCTTTCCATCAAATTGATGGCCCTGTATTCAAATATACATATTTTAGTAGAGAAGCCTCATTATTCCTTGACACTTCAGAGATTATCGATGGAGATAAAGCTTACATCATAATCCCGCAACTATCTTTCACCCAAGATGTTGCCGGAACAACAAGAAGAGCGACGCTAGAAAATTTAGCTTATGAAATTCCTCTTGAAGCAGAAAAGGTTGAAAAATTTATAAAAAAATACTCTAGGGAAGATTCAAGAAAGATCCTAAATGGAAAATGGAACTCGCTGAAAGGAGACAAATCAATAACGATGAAATTCAATGATGAAATTGCACCCCCTAGAAGAAAGGGGGGAACTGCAGTACAAGGAAAATATATAGACGGGAGGGGTAAAGAATGGGAAATTATTAAAGACGAAAAGACGAAAAATTCACCAAGTCACAAGATTTCATTAGGCTATATGGATAATAGATATGGTCCAGAGTTTAATGAAAGAATAATTGGTGTTATATCTTCAAATATAATCAGGGGGGGAGATTACTTCATAAAAGAAGGAACCAAAATAGAAAAATTAAACTCCTTAGAAGACCTGGCTGGAACATGGAAGTTAAAAGAATCTTTCTTGAAAACCTTCGGCCCAAAAAAACAAGAGGAAGGAAAATCTTGGAGAACTATAATCCAAAAAGATAAAGTCTTACTTGAATATATGGGAGATGGAAAGATGGAAATGGAGATAGATAAAGTTTTAACGAAATCTCCTGTCATAAAAATTGATTCGTTTTATTTTATCCCTAATGAAAATTATTATAATGGATTCATTATTAAAATAAATGAGAATAATCTTTTAATGTCCCAGGGGGAGAGGAATATACCACTAGTCAGAGTTCCTAACCGCTAGCCTTCATAAAAATCATCCTAATCGAAAAACCAACCGCAATAATAATAGCAATATAAATTATCCATTTAATAGTCTCGTTCGAAACAATCTGTCCCCGTTTTTTCATCTTAATTAGAGAAGACATAGTTATCCACCATTTTAGTTATCTTCAATTGCTTAACCTCTTCTAAAATCCAGGGAGCCGATTCAGAAAAATTCACCGGCAAACTCAATTCCTTACAAGATTTACAAACGGCCCTCTCCAAATTCTTAACAACATAACAAACACAAATCGTATTCTCATTCCTCTTTCGCGTAACAAAATCTATTCCCTTTTTATCAAAAGAAGAAACGCTCCCAAAATAAGCCAAATAAAATTTCACATCCTTCTGCTCGGGACCCCAAAAAGTCACACTCCCTTCAATTCCCGAATCTGCAGAACTGATCTGTTCATTCAGCATCCCAAAATAAGACTTCGCAGTCTCAGCATTTTCATTATAAGTCGGAGAATATAACGCAATCAATAAAAAAATCAAAACGACGATTCCCGCTGCCGCGATAATCAATTCGACAGTATTATCAGTCACAAGATTCGCTCTTTTATTCAACGACATTTTTCTCTAATAAAATCCTCAATCAAATTTAACTCGTAAAATTTATTCCATTCATCTTTAGGAAGCTTGTAATCTATTTCCTGCGGTTGATCATCTATATCTCCATTATGGGTAAGCTCTAGTTGATAATATCTTAAATGAACTCCATCCACCCCCATCTCTCGCAAAGCATCAACATCAGAACTAAACTTAAACCAATATTTAGTTTCACCAGCGGTAAGTGCAATTTGAGGATATTCTAATAAATCCTTTTGTATTTTCATAGCATAATTAACACCACATATAGTTATCTTCTCCCCATTAATTTCTTCTTCCAATTTCTCTAATTCCTCGTCAGAAATGTCTGCCTCAATTGTTAATCGATAAATAATATCCTCGACCTCTTTAATTAACGAATCTAATTCTGTCTGCTTATCCAACTTATAATTATCACTATCGATTAATTGATTAATCGGATACCAACTTCCAACTTCCAAAGTCTTCTCCTCACTATTTTTTTTGTTAAATATCCGACCATCAAAGGTATAATTCACTTCTAATTCACTAAGGGTTTTCTTAAGTTGAGTATCGAAATACCACAACGGAGAACCAACAGTAGAGGTAATCTCTCCACCAACAATAGTTCCAACATTTCGATTCAACGCACCATATTCAAGCAAATAACTACCATCTTCCTGCTTATCCAATTCTATATTGGTACCTTGTCCTCCACGATAAATTTCATTATTCTTAACAAAAAAAGGAATAAAAGTTTTACTTTCTTCAAAAATCTTCGCAGGGGATCCTTCAGAACCTATATATTCCTTATCCCCTATAATCGGTATCCCCTCCCTAAAGTAAACATCATCATTAAAACCATCGATAACACTATGATAAAAATTTTCAAGAAACTTTGGAGTCTCATAAGATAATGCCATAATAACATCCGGAGACCACTCGCCATTCCTCCAAATTAATCGTTTTTCCTTAACATCAAAAATCCCTGCAGAATCTCCCCATAATTCAAACGAACCAGTAATCCTACTATCATACACTCGCCTAAATTCATCCTCACCTATCTTATCTTCCATCCAATCCAAAACCCCATGATAGACTTCCCAATCCCTTTTTGTATCTTCGGCGCTTCGCCTGAACAAATAATCTTCCTGAGAAGCCCAATTCTCCCCACCATAAGAAAACTCAAACCTTCCATCACTTATCCTATATTCTTTCTTCGAAATAGGACCTACACCACAACTCCCGTCATCACAAATTTCGAAGAAAACATTTTCACGTTCCCCACTAGGAACCCCCATATCATCTAGAAACTTTTCCCCATCAGAACCATAAATAGAAAAAGCAAGCTCAGTACAATCCCCCCGATCCTCACCATCACCCAATCCAAAGAAATACAAAACATTATCAAACATCACACCAACCCGATTATAAAGTGGCTTCAACTGAGTCGCCCCAAAAACCAAAAAAACCAAAACGACCACCGCCAAAATTATCGCAACCAACTTCGGAACCGTCATTGCACCCGACTTCATCTTCCAAATCTCAAAAGATTTTTAATACCATCCAAGAGAGCGCCCCCCTTCCCCTTCAACAAAAATATCGTAGCACCCACCATTATAATCAAAACGACGACAACGACAATTAACTTCACCAACTCCTCAATTTCCATAAACTAAACACACTTCAGAGATTAATAAAGATTACTAAAAAATTACAAGTTAGGACAATCTGTAACAGCACCGTCAACTTCTCTTGTCTCCGGAGTTGCACCAGATTTGGTGAGAGTCACTTTTCCTTCCAGATCCTTACAAGTAACACCAGACTTCTTATATCCATCCGCATCTTCTACATTCCAAGGCTTCTGATTATAACCATAAGTATCGCTCTGTGCACAGGACGCTGCGCATGCTTGGGCGATATCACTAATGTTTTCTCCACCACCACCGAAGATTCCGATTCTTTCCCAAAGATTACTCCAACCAGTTGTGAAACCGAAAATCAAGAAAACCAAAACAGCGATAGCTAACACAATAATTACAATAGTACCAATAGTCATCTCCGCACCCCTCTTACCTTTCATATATTAGTCTAGTTCCTTTTATTTATAAATGTTTCCGACTAAGTCAACCCTGCTAAAGCTACGGCCCCAACAAGCGTTAAGCCAACAATCGCACCAAGAGCCACAACGAAATAAAGAGTCATCGTCCTCTTCAAATTCTTCCCCGTCTCCGCAGTCGTCTGCAATTGATCTCGCCCAGACTTAATTGTCACCAAAGTCGAAGTCAAAATGAAAACGATCTGAATCAAATAAATACCCACGACAATTTGCAACCAATAAGTGGGGATCATCATAACCGGATCAAAAATTCCTAATAAGCCAGACAATCCTCCTGCAGTTCCGAGTATTTCCTCTCCCCCGCCAAGACCTCCCTGAGACATCATCGTCGCGAGACCTCCAAGAATAGTAGTAATCATCCCAGAAAGACCGACGATTATCCCTGAAAGCAACGGTGCCAAGAAAACCATATTCGATTTCATATCAGAAATAATATCTGCAAGCAAATCATTCAACCGATCATTAATCTTCTTAATATTTTTCACATACTCAGAAATAGACATCAAACTTCGAGCCGCAACCTTCAAACCTTTCTTAACGGACTCAACCAAAATTCTCATCGAAGTCGCAATCAACTGTGAAGGATAAAATATAACTGCCCCTCTTCGAGGATCAAACAATGCCCTCTCTAAACTCATCCCCAACTGCTGAATATTCTCATTAACCATCCTAAAGAAACCCTCCGTAGCCGTCCCCTTAGTAGATTCGCTCACCTTTGCAAACGCAATCTCCGCAGGAGTCCCATCCCCAAGTCGATTACCTAATTGAAATAAAGATGAAGTAAACTCCTTCTCGACATCCTTATATTTCCTACGAGAAACAATCAACTCCTTAGTTTTATCCCCGAACGCAACAATAAAGATCAAAGCTATACCTAACGGAACAAACAAACTTAACACCAAAGACAAAGCCCCAGAAGGACCATATAAAACTCCTGTAAGAGGGTCCACAATTCCAAGAGCATAACCGCCACCCATAAACCCTAAACCAAGTTCCGCCCAGGTATAATCTCGAGCCATATTCAACCAAAGCGGAAGATTAGTATATCTCCAAAAGAACGGAATCAAACCAATCAAAATAAAAGGCAGACCAATAAAGAAACCCTTCCAATATGCCGCGTTACTTTTATACCTCGCATACAAAGGATTCTTTTCCAAAAGGCTCGTCTCACCATAACCCCCAGGACGTTTCATCATAACATTCTCTGTTAGATAAAGAACAAACAACGGAATCAAAAGATTAAACAACAACATAACATGATACCACTTAATCGCACCACCCATCATCGTCGAGGCCAAAGGCAAAATTGCAAGAGACAGGGTAGGTAAAATAATCCCCAGCATATAAACACTCGTCAACGGCGCCTTCACCTCATGAGTATATTTCAACATTTTATCATAAACACCATCGAGAATAACCTGCAAAGACTTCTCCAAAACAACAATTCTCCGAGCTTCATCAGGCTCATACAAACTCGACTCAATTAAATGAAAAGCCTCAACAAATTCCAAACTATAATCTTTCCATCCTGCCAAATAATTATCAACACTATCTTTAATCGTAGAAAACTTTCCAACCTCAACATCCCAAAAAATCTTCCGAAAATCTGTCGATAACGGCGGTTGCAAATGCTCTGCCGCAAAAGCTACAGCTTTCTCAAAATTAGAAGTATGTTTCATATAAATAACAACATACAAAATAGCCGGAACCATCTGCGAAGACGCTTTCAAACGCCATTTCACTGCAAGCCGTTCAGGAGCTTTAGTAAAGTAAAAAAACAAAAACACAGAAAGTAAAAATAGTAAAAACAATAATCCTAAACTAAGTCCTCCGCCGAGAAACCAAATTCCTGTGAAAATCAAAGCCCCGCTAAACATCGTCAAAAACATCAACATCGTAGCGAAAACCACAACTTCCGAAGCTGTAACATTCAAATGTGCAATCTCTATATTCCTAGAAATCCGATTATCATCCTTCTCACCAAGTTTCATAGTGAAAAAATTTCCAAGAGATTTGCACCAACGTTCATATCGCGAAAACTCGGGCATCATTGACGATCGGAACGTTTCATAACTCTTTGAAAACTTACCTTTCGGAGTCGGACTCGCATTATAATCTTTCAACTGCCTATCTATCTTCGCGCCATACTTTTTCAAAATGTCTTCTGTACTCGGTGCCATCACTTCTTTTGTCTACGCAAATAATCCGCAACAGCAATATCGATAAACTGCTTACGGTTCACGTACCTAAATTTATTTTCATCCAAATTAATAAACGCTTCGACATCTACCAATAAGCTAGAATCTATCTTCACCACTGAATCAGCCTTCTTTTTCCCCATAAGAGTTACTTATAGTAACTAGAAGTTACTATTTAAATCTACTTTTTATCAACACCCATAGATTTCTTAGTAACCTCAGGACCTTCAACTTCCTTAAGAAAATTATACTTAGAAGTAACATTATCCAAACACCTCGCCAAAAAGAACAAAAGAACTCCCAAAAGAAAATAAGTCAAAACCCCTATATAAAAAACGACTCCAGGAGAAACAACCCCAAAAAGCTGTAACAAAAAATAGACCGGAACATTAACAATTCTAATAATAAGATTATCAGGAATACTCCTCAAAAAGAAAAAATTAAAACCAAAAATAACTATGTAAACCCCTACCGCCAAAATCCCCGTTTTCACCCAACACTTCATTTCAAACTAACTCTTTCAAAATTTATAAACCCACCCTTTTCGCCTCTTTCTCCAACCATCTCTGCCATTTTGGAAAAACAACTTCTCCAGTAGGCAAGCCAATTTCTTCAGTCACCTCGTCGCTAATCTGATGAAACGCATTGTTCGACTTCACGGTAAACTCTGCCTCCAACAATTCCGGCTGATTCATTTTATCCGAAAAATCTACAATCTCTTGCTTAATCTTCGCCCGAAGCAATATATTATCCCAAACCGCATCCCAATTTCCTGCCCAACCCTTAACATTTGCAGCAATCGATTTCAAAATCTCAGAATCACCATTAATCAAATCCTCCGAAGGTTTCAACATATCTGCCTCAACATCATACTTCATCAAATCAACAAAACCCCTCTCTGCCAACGGATCCTTTGTCCAATGCTTCCGAACCTCCGCAATCTGCAAAACTCTTCTCCAAGAATGCAAACCATCCGCAGACTTAATTGGATTAGCGACAATAATCAAATCCGTCGCCTTAAACGAAGTAACTGGAACGCCCAAATCATTAACAACCCTATCAAAAACAGAATACGGAGAACCACCATGAATCGTACCTGCAACAACATTTGCTAAAGCACCAACCCTCATAGCCTCATACAATGCCTTCGCTTCCGCCGAACGAATTTCCCCAACAATCAAAGATGAATCTCCAAGACGCAATGAAGCCCGAATACCTTCTTCTGCCGCAACCTCTGTCGACTCGCCCGCCAAAGCAGAACGAACCTTCATCGACAAAATATCATAATCCAATTTTCTCATTGGAGCAACCGGCAATTCCAGCGTATCCTCGACGGTAATAATCCTTTTATTCGGCATAATCTCCATCAACAAACTCCCAAGCAAAGAAGTCTTTCCCGACGACCGCGTCCCAGCAACCAGTATCGTCCGAGCCCCATCAATCATGAAACTTAAAAGCCCTGCACCCAAACTATCAATCATCTTATTCTTAATAAAAAGCGGCAAAGTCCATGGTTTACTACGATGTCGTCGAAGAGCATAAGCAATACCTCCGGCAGAAAGCGGCTGTTGAATAATTGCAACCCTAGCACTCGCACCCTTCAATTCAAGATTAGTATCCAGAATAGGATTCGCCTCATCAAGCGCCCGACCAGAAGTCATCCTAAACTTAGCCGCCCAAGAATCCGCATCCTCTTGCGACGGAATCAAATTAGTAACACACTCATCAAACTCATTATGCCGAACAAATATCGGACTCAATGAAACCGGCGCATTAATAACAATATCCTGCAAATTCTCGTCCTGGAGCAAAACCTCCAAAACCCCAAAACCAATCGTGTGCCTCACAAGAATATTAGCCAACTTCCCCAAATCCCCATAATTCAGATTAATCTGTTTACTCTGCGCTAAATCAGAAAGCAAATCACGAGCAACATTCAAAAAAACTTGCCGAGTCCGCTCAGGATCATTAAACTCTTCCTCTGTCGGTCGATGCTCAATCAAAACCTGCCGTGCAAGATTCAACAACATATGATGCCCCTCCTCAAGGTTATACTCTGGCGGAGACAAATGGTAAACCAACTTCGCCTTATTCGGACGTTTGAAAATAGTAACTAAACTTTTATCCTCGCCCTCTGCAATCTCATACTGTTTAATAATCTCCGCATCATCAGGAATCCGTGCAACCATTCGAGTAAAGGTAAAATTCGGCATCGTATCTGCTCGGAAAACCTCCGAATAAATATCCCTATCTCCAGCCGAATAAGAATCAAAAGAAAGTTTCAATTTCCGAACCAACGTCAAATCCTCAAAATAACTAACAACCCGTTCCAAAATCCTAACATACTCTTCATTACTTCCCCCCTTCTCCATTAAGGCCTTCTGTTCAAAAATCACACCCCTCAATTCTCGATAAGCCAAAATCGGATCCTGCTTAAAAACCTCATTAAGAATATGATTCAAAAAAGCATAAGCCCCATAATAATCCTTCCCAAGATTAGACAACTTCTCTGGAGAAACAATCCTCTCCTGTTTTATCAGAAAATCAAAAAGATTAGAAACCTCCAACAGCATTTTTACCTGAGAAAAATCATGAGAATAATTTCTCTGCTGAACAAAAACAATCCGACTGATATTAGAATCCTCCTTAAGATTATCAAGTGTTCGAGCCATCACAATAGGGGAATCAATCAGCGACGGCACAAAGTTCGCGCCAAGATAATTAACATACATCACATTCTCGCCAGATTCCCGAATAACCTCATAAGAATACAGCGGCGTGTTTGGTTTGAACATCATGTTTCAATATCTGATGAAATCGTAATAACAAATCCCGCGGGAAAGAATTTTCTTCGAAAATTCTAAGCATCCAAGGATTTGTAACATTCAATCACCTCAAAAATTAAAATTAAAACACATATTAAAATATATGTATATTAAACAGTAACATTATAAACTTCCATAACCACCCATATAAATGGCAGAGGCCCCAGCACAAGGTGATCAGGTTCAATTCCTTTTAGCAGATTTCAACACCCGATTGAGAGATATTGATGAACGAAACAGACTAATCCGCGAAAGAGTTTTACTAATCGGAAAAAATCTCATTTCCTCCAGACAAGAAATAGAAGACGAATTGAAGGAAATTAAAAAAGAAAATCGAGAAATAAAAACCGATCTCGCAAAAATAAAGAGGGTATCGAACAATCTCCTTTCTGAATTTAACAAATTTGTAAAAAGAGATGAAATAGCGATAATAGAACGAATGTTAAAGGATTTTCAACCTTTAGAATTTATGAGAAGGAAAGACGTAGAAGAATTAGTCCAAAACAAATTAAAAGAAGATATAAAAACTATAAAACCTAAAGAATAATATGGACACATTAGAGAGAGTGATTGACATGCAAAAGGAAGGGATAAGTGACGGAGATATTTCCACGAAATTAAGAAATGAAGGAATTTCTCCGAAAGATATTGACGATTCTTTAAATCAAGCAAGAGTTAAGAGTGCAGTCTCTCCCCCAGAATCTGCAGGTGCTGAAATGCCACAACAGGGAACACCTCAAATGCAAGCCCCCCCACAAGCACCGCCAGTACAAGGAATGCAACAATCAATTATGCCTGAAGCAGGACAAGAAAACGGAGCCCCAACGACCGCTTCCGCACCCCCTCAAGCACCGATGCCAGAAGCACCCACAAGTCCACCGCCAGCACCACAAATGGAACCACCAATGCAAGCTCCAGCAGCGCCAGGACCAGAAGTTTACCTCCCTCAAGAACAAGAAGGACAACAGGAATACTATTATCCAGAAACCCCTCAAGCATATCCTGAACAAGATTATTATGCCCCCCAAGGCGGAATGGACACAGAAACAATATCTGAAATAGCCGAACAAGTAGCAACAGAAAAATTAAATGAATTCAAAACAAAAACAGGCGATTTAGTTTCATTCAAAAACACTATCCAAGAGAGAGTAGAAGATATTGATGATAGATTAAAGAGAATTGAAAAATCAATAGACAAACTCCAACAAGCAATCATCGGAAAAATCGGAGAATTTGGAGAAAGCAACGCCATGATTCACAAAGACCTAGACAATCTTCACGGAACAGTTTCAAAATTAATGAACCCTTTAATCGACAACGTTAATGAGCTAAAAAAAATAGCTAAATAAATTTACTTCTTAATTTTCCAAGAAACTATTGCAGCAACTACAAGAAGAAGAATCATTCCAAACCAACTCGTATCAAACCAATTCTGAACTGTTCCCCAATTAACTGCCCAATTAAATACATAAGCAGAAGAAATCACAAATAATGCAACAATAACTCCGAGAATTATCCAAGAAAACCAATTACCTTTTCCTAAGAATGCAAACGGCTCCTTCCCAGGTAAAAATCCCAAGATTGCAATTAAAAAGAAAATTCCAATAACAACTGCCCCAAACCATGCCGAAGTAAACTTAACAAACTCTACTAAAGAAGCCTGAACAATAAAAAAGCTAGATAAAATAAATGAGATAAAGAGCATAACTGGTTGATTATCTCCGAGAACTTTCGTCTTAAACAAAAGTGCATAAATCACAATGAAGACTAATAGAAATGCAAAGATTGGCATAAAATAATTAATCGCCCCAACAGACGCTTCAGCTACCATTTAAACCTTTTTCTTCCCAGATTTACCTACAACAATAATTATTGTGACTAGCACAGCTAACACTATAATAGACCATATATTCTCGACAAAGAATCCTCCGAAACCTGACTGTCCAGACCACTGATCCCAAGCACTTAATGACCAAAGAACTACACCAATTCCTACAGTCCATCCAATCCAAGCAACCCTTCCACTCTTCATCAGATCTCCCTCATAAAAGAATCCCAACATAATTAGAAGTACGATAAATATAGAAATACCGATTCCGAATCTAGGGAAGATAACTGCAAAAAACTCTGAAACAAAATCAAACTGTAAGGAAAGCAAACCGATAGAAGCAGCTACAATAGATTCAATAGTCTTGTTCTCTCCAAGCATTCCAGTCTTATCTAAGATAGCAAAGATAACTGCAAAAATTAACAAGAAAGGAATCACATAAGAAAAAACTCCAAGGTCATTCCAAATATTTAACACATCGGTAACCGTTGTAACCATACCAGTAATTCCCATAGACTATCAAGAAAAAACTCATTTATATATCTTTTGAAGTTCTAGATTAATTAGTCATCCTTCTTCTTACTCTTCTTCCCCGTAGCAACCGCGACAACCATCGCCCCAACAACAAGAACAATCATAATCACATTAGTCCAAACATCACTAGTACCTTCAGAGAACCAATTTTCAAGAACATGATAGAATCCAGTAACATAAACGACAACACCTATAGTAAACAATCCTGCCAAAATCCCAAAGGTAATCTTCATCCAATCAGGAGCTTTGGATAAATCCCCTGCAACAAGACCATACAAAATAAGAAAGACTAAAATCACTGCTACACCTACAGCCATCCACGGCATCAAATTAACGATAATCTCCCGAGGCTGTCGAACACCAATTAAAAGAAGACCGATAACCATCGCGACCATAGAATCAATCTGCGCCTTCCCTTCACCAAGAATCTTAGACTTCTGCAAAATAGCGAAAACCACTACAAACACAAGTAAGAACGGTAAAAGCATCTCCGTGAAAAAAGCATTCTGGAATATTCCCATAGACTATACAAACCTAAATCCTATTTAAATATTCCTAATGTCTTTCTTAGAAATTAATCAAATACCCTCAGCCGAGGATAATCACTTCCTTCATCAATTCTCCAAACATTTGTAAAATCCCAACCAGCATTAGTAAATGTAGATTGTTGTTTCATTTGAGTAGTTGACTTTCCTAAAGCAACATATCTCGCCGCGGTCTGTCCAGACACATCTAAATCCCAAAAATTATCCCCCCCTGCAATAGTATCTGCACATCCAATCAAACCAGCCTCATTTGGTGCATTGTAATTAATTTCATGCACCACCACTGTAGCTGCATAATTATTTGAAATATATGAACCAGTTCCATAATTATACCCAATTAATCCAGCAATACAAGGATTCCACCCAGGGTCTCTAACAGTCGTTTGAGTATAACAATTTGTTATAATAGAACTATAAGCAAGACCAATTAAACCTCCAACCCTCTTCCCATCAACACCATTTATATTCCCCCCCTCTACAAAACAATTATCTAAGGTAACCCTCCCCCAACCAACTAGACCTCCAATATATAGTTTCCCAACTATATTTGGATTTATTAACCCAAGATTTTTAATTTCAGCCATACCACCATAAACAGAACCAAATAATCCTACTCGATCTGTAGTTGGCCTATTAATATATAATCCATTAATAGTATATCCTCTTCCATCAAATTTTCCAGTAAAGCTATTACTACTATCAGGACCTATTGGAATAAAACCAGCCCCAGTTTGTTTATAATTTGAACAATCAACATCATTCTTCAAATAATATTCTCCCGTTAAAGATATTGCTTCTAAATCCTCACAAGTCGTTATAGCAATTCCAGTCGGGCAATCCATTGGACAATTAATGGTATTCTCTCCAGACTCACAAACTTTATTCCCACAAACAGGCAATGGAACACAAGTCCCACTCGAACAAGTCCCTGTTCCCTCATCACAAGAGGTTCCCCCCTCTTCAAAATCTGTATAATAACACCCAGAAACACCACATTTATTTTTAGTACAATCATTACCATCATCAATACAGTTAGCATCATTAAGATTATTGGAACAAGAATCTCCACTACAACTGTCATCAGTACAATCTACTCCATCATCGCAATCCTTAGGAATTCCAGACTGACAACCACTAAGAACATTACAAGTTTCAACACCAGTACAAAATAACCCATCATCACAGAAAGTATTATCTGCCACATGACCACAGGCGTCCAGCACTTCAT
>Ga0075122_10000195_pt1 | contig 50035 bp, 52 predicted proteins | sample AntAceMetag02UKB_FD_69790 | JGI IMG/M metagenome (GOLD analysis project Ga0075122, IMG submission 69790) | Saline lake microbial communities from Ace Lake, Antarctica - Antarctic Ace Lake Metagenome 02UKB | ecosystem: Environmental > Aquatic > Non-marine Saline and Alkaline > Saline | place... | reverse complement strand
ATAAAACTATCGCCACGAAACTTCGACATCATCAGTTCTTTCCCGCGGAGCAATATCCACCTTATCTAAATCCTTCTCAAAGATACCAGCCTTAAACATTTTCAATCCCAAATAACCAATCATCCCCGCATTATCTGCAAGCAGCGGCCGAGCCGGACAAAAATATTTTACTCCCCGTTCCTCACACATTATCTTACACATTTCCTGCAACCGAGAATTACAAGCAACCCCACCACCAAGCAAAAGCTCTTTCTTCCCAGTATGCGCCAAAGCTCTTTCAGCCGCTTCAACAAGCATCGCGAAAACAACTTCCTGCATAGAATAAGCAATTTCATTTTTATCACCACCCTTATCTAAAAGATTCTTCAACTTAGTCTGCAAACCCGAAAACGCAACATCCACCCCCTTAATCGAATAAGGCAACTCGATTAATTCATCTTTGTTTTTACACTCCTCCGCCAACTTCTGAATCTTAGGCCCTCCAGGAAAACCAAGCCCCATATAACGAGCAACAGTATCAATAAAATTCCCAACACCCAAATCTAAAGTCTCTCCAAAAACTCGATACTTCCCAGCCTCATAAGCGATAATTTGTGTATTGGCACCACTAGCATAAAGCATCACAGGATCCTTCGCCCCAACCGATTCGCCAATTTCCAAATGCGCAACACAATGATTAACCATAACTAATGGAACTTCTAAATCACTAGCAATCTCTTTCGCAAACTTCATCCCCTCCAAAAGACATGGCGCTAAACCTGGGGCATTTGAAAACGCAATCGCCTCAATCTGATCCTTAGTTATCTTAGCTTCATTCAAAGCCCCTTCAAAAAGTCGGTCAGCAACTTCCTCATGATGCTTCCGAACTTCAATCGGAATCATCCCACCTTCCTCAGTCGTATACGCATCCTTAACATTTGACAAAATCTTGCCATCCCAATCCAAGACTGCGACACCAAAGGTATGCGCTGTCGATTCAATTCCCAGTAGATATTTCATAAATTCAAATCCTCTGATTTTAATTTCGCAAGGGCTCCGCCATTGCATAATACGAAAACCTGTTGTTCCAACATCTTATCTATCATCAAAATAATAACAAATTTCCAATTTAAAAGAGTTTAGCATAAAATTATAAATACTCGCTATTCCTTTTTTACATATGGCAGGAGAAAAAGAAAAAACATTCATAGATTTCATAAAGTTAGTCTCACCAGGAACCCAATTAAGAAATGTAATTGATGACATTGTAAGGTCTGATTTAGGGGGCTTAATAGTCTTCGACGCAGATGAACTTCACAATCAAAACATAATTGAGGGAGGTTTCAGAATAAATTGTAGATTCAGTGCACAGAAACTTTTCGAATTAGGAAAAATGGATGGGGCAATTGTCGTATCATCAGACCTTAAAAGAATCCTCTATGCAAACACCCTATTGAATCCGGACGCATCATTACATTCTATAGAAACCGGGACAAGACACAAGGCCGCAGAACGAACCGCAAAACAAGCACATACATTCGTAATCGCAGTTTCAGAAAGAAGAAAGAAGACCACACTTTACTACGGGCAATCCCGTTACTACCTAAAATCAACCGACGAATTATTGAGAAGTATCAGCTCAAACCTCCAAGTCTTAGAAAAACAAAGAGAACACCTAGATGAACAAATCGGCAACCTAAACATTTTAGAAATGTCCGAGATGGTTTCAATCAGTGATGTTTGTAAAGTAATCCAAAGAGCTGAGATGATTCTCAAAATATCTGAATCAGTTAAAAGAAATTTCACGGAACTCGGGAGAGAAGGAAGCATTATGCACATGCGATACAGAGAACTTCTGAGGGGGGTAGAAAAAGCTGAAAGCGAAGTCTTAAGGGATTACGCAAGATTATCATTAAAAAGATCGAAAACACTCCTAGCAAACCTAACATTCGATGGACTTCTAGACTTAGAATCTATAGCAAGACTAATCTTAGAAAAACCAATCGAAGAAAGCATCTCCCCTAGAGGGTACCGATTCCTCGCACACCTGACACTTTCAGAAAAAGAAATTTCACAGATAGTAAAACAACTACAGAATTTAGAAAAAATATTATCTGCAAGCCCTGTAGAATTCGAACAAGTATTGAAAAATCGGGCAAGTACAATCAGTGAAGAAATTCGAAATCTACGGGAACAAGTATTAGGTGGGAAGGTTATTTGTTAATGATACCCCAAATCCAACTCCAAGAGATTCGAGAACATCTAGAAGCCTCACAAAACCCCTTGTTCTTTTTCGATAACGACGTAGACGGACTCTGTGCATTTTTAATTCTCCAAAGAGCAATCGGACGAGGAAAGGGTGTCGCAATAAAATCATTTCCCGATTTAAAAGAACAATACTTAAGAAAAGTTGAAGAATTAAATCCTGACGCAGTTTTTATTTTAGACAAAGCAGAGCTAAGCAAAGAATTCGCAGAAGCAGTTGAAGAAAAAGGTATACCTATGATTTGGATAGACCATCACGAAACAAAAACTCCAAAAGAGATAATCGACAAAACTTTCTATTACAATTCTCATCCCTCATCGGAGCCAACAACTTACATCGCACAAAAAGTCTTCAATCGAAGAGAAGATTTATGGTTAGGAGTTATCGGATGCATCGGTGACGTATACATGCCAGACTTCGCAAAAGATTTCGAGAAAATTTCTCCCGAATTACTAAACTCAAAAATCTCTGCATTCGATGTCCTAAATTCCACAGAAATCGGAAAAATGGTACGGATGTTAAACTTCGGATTAATGGACAGCATAACAAATGTAGTCAAATTAATCAAATATTTATTCAAAGCAAAAAACGCATACGACATCTTAGAAGAAAACCAATACACAAAACAATTCCACAAAAGATACACCCAACTCAACGAGTTCTTCAACAAACAAGTCGAAAAAGCAGAATCCCAACTAGACACCACATCCCCACTAATATTCTTCACATATTCAGGAAACACATCAATGTCCTCAGAAATCTCAAATAGATTATTTTACAATCACCAAGATAAATTAGTAATTGTCGCATTCAAACGTCCCGAAAAAGCCAACATCTCTATCCGTGGGAAGAACGCATTAGATATAACAAAAAAAGCAATCGCAGACATAGAAGGTGCAACTGGTGGCGGACACGTCGAAGCAACCGGGGCGATGGTTCCAATAGATTATTTTGAAAAGTTCAAAGAAAATATTTATTCCTTACTTGAATGATAAAAACAATAAGCACATTCAAATAAATGATCCCTATCTGAACCGGACAATACCTCATGTCCCAAACTAGGTACTAGCACTTCCTGACAATCAGCGTAAGGTATTCCATGTTCCACAATTTTCTCCGCCAAATCACACAATGCACCCTCCCGAGTCCGCCCCACTAAAGGGATAGAAGTCTTAAAACTAAAATCCGAAGCAACATATTCTGCCTCAAGCGCCCCATCCTTGAAACCCGCACGTAATCCTTCTTCTTTTCCAACTCCAGTTCCTCCACCAAGACCCATAACAAGAAAACATCTCAGAAACTTATAAGCATTCGTACACCAAACCATATACTTAAAACTCTAAGATTAATTAAAACAATATGGAAATAATCAAAGTTCCCGCAATAAACGGTCTCGGAATGACTAAAGGCACAGAACTAGCCCCCGATAGAATCTCGCCGAAAGGAGAAACACTTAGTCTAGATAATTCAAACATAGCCGAGCAAGAAAAGATTATTTATAAAAACGCAAAAGAAAAAACAATCTTCATCGGAGGAGACCATTCAATAAGCTATCCGATCGTAAAAGCCATTTCAGAAAAGCAAGCTAATCTAAAATTAATTGTACTCGACGCACATCCAGACCTTATGCCCCCCATGGAAAACCCGACACATGAAGAATGGTTAAGTGCGATAATCGGCAAAGGACTAGAACCAAAAAACGTCCTATTAATTGGTGCAAGAAACATCGACCCCGCAGAAAAAGAATATCCTATCGAAACAATTGCAATTGGAAAACTTGCTAATGCAAAAGAAAAAATAAAAGAATTTGCAAAAGATAATCAGGTATACCTATCAATAGATATAGATTTTTTCGATGCAGAGGTAGCTCCAGCAACAGGATATCCCGAAAAAAACGGAGCTTCAAAAGAACAAGGACTCCAACTAATCAAAGATATCGTAGAAAACACAAATATAATTGGAGCAGACTTAGTAGAAGTCAATCCGACAAAAGAAGGTGCTGAAAAGACTATTGAATTAGCAAAAGAGATATTAGAAAGCCTTAAAAAGCAAAATTAATTCTTATTATCATGAGTACATTATTGGCTATCCCAATTCTGATTAACTAGATTTCTAGTCACTACTCTATTAAATTTCTCACATTACTATGAAAAAAGTTAAAGATTTTATATGGACTCCAAACATGACCGTCGCAGAAATGGTCGACTCATTTGGAAATCTGGGATACCAAGCAATCGAACTAGCAGAAGCAGAAAAGGTTGTCCTAAAAATGAAAAGATCCGGCGCAAAGATATTCTTAACATTCACTTCAAATATGGTAACTTCCGGACTACGGGGATTCTTCGCCCAATTATGCAAACTACAAATCCCAAATATTATGGTAACAACCTCCGGTTCAATTGAAGAGGATATCATGAAATCGTTCGGAGAAGAATTTGAAATCGCGAACTTCAATGCAGACGATACTGCCCTTCATGAACGAGGAGAAAATAGGGTCGGAAATTTAGTTATTCGAAGCGAATCATATATGAAATTTGAAGATAAAATGAATGAATATTTATCAAAGATTTACGAGAAGCATAAGAGAATCTCAACATCAGAATTACTAAAAGAATTAGGTTTGTTAATTGATGATGAAAATTCAATCCTTTACCAAGCTGCAAAAAACGACATCCCAATCTACTGTCCAGGAATTGCAGACTCTTCATTCGGATTCCAACTTTTTATGTTCCAGCAAAAACACGACGACTTCATCGTAGACACAATCAAAGACATGGCACGAATCGTAACAGATTTATCATTTGATGACAAAAAAGGATTAATCTCTCTTGGAGGTTCAACTTCAAAACACTATGCAATTTTCGCAGCATTACTTTCAGGAGGATTTGATTACGCAGTTTACATGACAACTTCTCACGCATCTTCAGGTTCATTGTCAGGAGCAACAACACAGGAAGCAAAATCTTGGGGTAAATTAAAAGACGACGCAGAAGCTGCAACAGTAAACGGAGACGTCTGTATCACATTCCCATTAATGATGACTTCAGCCCTAGATAAAATGAAAAAAGAAGAGTTAATCTAAAATGGACGCACATTTCATTCTATCAAAAAAGATTCTCAAAGAACAAGTAAGTCTTCTAAAAGATCTGGGATTAAAAGTTTCTTATTCCTACAAAACAAATCGGGAAGTAGGAAACATCTTACAAGAAATAGCACCAGAAGTAGATTTCTCAATCCATGCTAAAGAAGAAATAGAAATGATCCAGGATAAATCAAAAGTTTCTTTCTTCACACAAGCAGAATCAGTTGATGAATTAAAACAAATAATTTTAACAGGAATCAAAACATTTGTAGTCGATAACGAAATAGACCTTAACAATCTCTTAGAAGCAGCTTCAACAAAAATTAATCTCTCATTAAGGATGAAATTTCAAGAACATAGAGTTGGTTCAGGAAAATATTTTGTATATGGTATGCCCTCGAGAAGAATCAATGAAATAATCTCGGAGATAAAAGATAATCAATTAATTGATCAACTAGGAATTCACCTCCACAGAAAATCTCAAAACACTAGTGAGTGGGAAATAAAAGAAGAACTCGAAGATTCACTTACAAAAGAATCTTTAGACAGATTGAATACAATAAATTTCGGTGGAGGACTTCCAGCAAAATACCGAAGCTATACCTCAAAAGTTCTACCCTATATCTTCCAAAAATTAACAAATGCAAAAGAATTCTTAGAACAATATAATATCAAAACAATAATCGAACCAGGACGATTCCTCGCAGCACCCTGCATAAAATTAGAAACAGAAATAATTCAAGTCCAAAATAAAAATCTAATCATCAACACAACAATTTACAATTGCGCATTAGACAATATTTTAACCGGAACAAAAATGTTAGTTGAAGGAGAACAAGAGACTGGAACTGAATATCTCATCAAGGGAAACTCACCCACACGAGATGATATTTTCAGATACAAAGTAAAAACAAATAACCCTAAGGTCGGAGATAAGATAATATTCCTTAATGCGGGTGCATACAATTACACAACTGATTTCTTTGGCTATAAAAAATTAGAAACTAAGATTATTGATTAAGAACCCTAGGAATATAAGCATCAAAGATAAAATCTTCTTGTGCCTGCGGATTAACCCAAACTCCCTGCAAGAGAGCATTAAAAGAAACCTCCTTTGAAACTCCTTCAGTTTCCAGACGAGTTAAAATTCGACGAATATTTTTGTCTCCAATAGGATAAATCATCTGTTGAAGAGTATCTAAAAAAGGTTGATCATCAAATGAAAAATCATCAGTAAAATGTTTAATTTTGGTAATCCTCGCAAGATTTAAATGTGCATCCCTTTTCAATGCCTCTGGAAAGTTCCTATCCAATATTTCTTCATTACATTTCTTTTCCAGAACATCATGAGCAATCTGAAAAGCTTTCTTAGGCAAATAGGTTTTCCAAAACATATTTAACAATCGACTCTCATCCCGAGATAATCCCAAAGATTCACTAGCATAATTAATAAATTCTCCTTCAACCGCCATCGCCACACCTTCCCCACAAGAACCATGAATCGAGGAACTATATTCTAACAAACCGGGATGAAACCCTTCTGGAAGATTCCTACTCTTTTTCCCCTGCAACCCATGTCCCAACTCATGAGCCAAAATCAATTTCGCAAGGATAGACTTATACTTCCCATCCCTAGAAAAAAATCTGTCTGGATCAACCGCCGCAAGCAAAGTTTCTCCTTCCCAATAACTAAAGCCCCCACCGGCAGGAGCAAGTTGAAGATTATAATCAAATGTCTTCACCCCAAGATCCCTATAGAAATCCTCAACAACTTCCTTAGATTCATTTAAGGATGTAGCCAATCTTTCATGATGATCCCGCGACCAAGAACTCGACCCATAATAGATAACAGATCCATCAGGAGTCTTAGAAAACATCCTCGCTTTTAATTTCTCTTCCCCACTCAACATCTTCATGTCAAGATTCTCCGGCCTAACAGCATCCAAAAAATTATTATATGTCCTTGGAGCAAAAAACTCAGACAAAAATTTACCAACCCCCATGTTCGATTTCATATCCACAAAATAAGAATAATAACTCTTTGCCCTCTTAGCATTATAAATTAAATCATCATAAACCACCCTATCAAAATTATTCAACTCCTCACTATGATCAATACTTCTAGCCCTCTTAAGAATCTTATTCGCCCGAGAATTAATTTCTTTTCCAGTAACTAAACTTGCATAAGGTTGAGGATCTCCCACAAGCTGCCGTTCAAAAGAAGCAATAGCCCCATTAAGTTTAACCCTCTCAGAATCCATACTTCTAATCTCAGAATCTTCAATTTCCCATGTAGGACTATAATCCACCATCACACAATTTACTCAAACTTACTTAAAAACAAATATATCCTAGAAACTATATATCCCACCTCACCATCTAATCGTCTTCGGCTCTCTTCGAACATACTGAAAATCATTCTGTAATTCATAAACCTCTATCGAAGACTCTACCTGATCATCAAAATACCGAATCTGATACTCCCTTTCACTCTCAACATTAAAAACCTCAATAATCATTTCCTTCATATTCCCATGATCTTGAAAAGGATAATGCTTATCCACCTTCATCCCTTTTCCATTAATCCAAAGCTTATCACCCTCCTTAATCTTAGAAATATCTTTACTCGGCTTCTCAACCTTCATCACAACATCATCTACCATAATACAAAAACATTTTTAGAATTTATAAAACTAACTATCGAAATTAAGCTCCTAAACTTTATAAGTTCCCAATAATACACTATTTTCTATTCCACCCCGAGATATCGCAACAATGTAAACATTTACCTTTGTAATATCTTCAGCCTTCCAGCCTTCCTTCAGTTCAATCTCATATCTCCTCTGCTCATTTGATCCAGGAACATCCCTATAAATCCTATGTACATATGAATCACCCCCTGAAAAGATAGCAAGGTCCAAAAAGACTCCAGGTATAGAAACCTCATATTCAACCTGATGAGTAATATTAAATTCCTCTAAAATAGCCCTAAACTGTTCAGCTAAATTTTGATAATTTGAAGAATTATAATAATTCCCACGGCCAGCATTAGCAATATCTCTAAATAAATCTACCTTGACATATGGACCGAATCCAATAGAATGTACTGTTATTCCCGCATCGACAAAATTACTAATATAATCAACTACATTCTGAATTCGTTCAACATAAGTTAAATAAATGGGATCATTAATGCCCCCATCCCCAAGAACAATTAGAAATTTATCTTCAGAATCACTTCCAGCAGTAAAATTACCAAAGGCATATTCCAAACCAGTATAAAGATATGTGTACTCCCCTGTAGCCTCCCAAGAATCAATCTCTGCATCCAATACGCCAGATTTATTTGTAAAGTCTAAATAAGGAAAATCATCCTCATCTCTGTATCCCATCAAGGCAATCCTACTTCCATTATTTCGTGTCAAAGTATTACTAACAAAAACATGCGCAGATTCCTTTAATACCTCCACTGCAGTAAAGGAAGTATATTCTCCCCCACACCATCCACAAAAGAACAAACCCGCATTACAACCATAAGAATTGTACCAACCAACAGGATTTGTACAAACCCCATTTAAAAAAACACCGGCACAGTAATCAGCAGCACAAATAGTCTCATTATGGCTACAAAAAGAACCTGGAGAATTCACATTTATACCCTCAATAATACACTCAGAAAAAGCTACCGAACCCATACTCCCAGATAAATCAACCAATAACATAACATCAGTTGCATTGAAAACCGTCCGATTAACAGTCTCAGTAATATTCTCTATTTCAAGTTCCAGCAACTCCGATGAACCTCTATCAATTATAACATCTAAAACATCCACATTAAATTTATTCGGCCCCACATAGGGAATTGAAATTCTTTCATCAGTTAATGCAACAGTCACTTTTCCAGAATAAAGCCAAGAATCTAACATCGGAAGAAGTGCAATCCAAAGAATCATAATCGCCATAATAACAATTAAAATTATCAGCACCGTAGCGACAACCGCAGAAATTCCCCTCTTATTCATACCCACTATTAATAAAAGAACTTTATAAAACTAATTAGTAACTCTTCCCAGCATAAACGACAGCACCAGATTTCTTCCCACAAATCAGACACTTGCCCGAAGCCTTCTCATTCAAATCCGCACGAGTCCCCATTACACGAGCTTGCAATTCCTTCTCGATATACTCTGCACATTTTCCCCCCTCTTTTTCTGCCGAGCAAAAACTAAACCTTGCAATCTTCCCAGAATCTAAGGCCTTCTTAATCGCTTTCTTATCCGCACAATTAACAACCTTATCCTCGAAAAACTCATCAGCCCGAGCAATTAATCGCTCATCATATTCCGCACCAAGATTCTTAATCGACTCAGCCAAGTCATCAATCTTAACCGAAACTTTTTCTTTAGTATCACGGATAAAAATTGTAACTTCCCCCGAAGCAAGTTCTTTCTCACCAATCTCGATCCTAAACGGAACTCCCTTCATCTCCCAAAAGAAAAACTTTTCGCCAGGCCGCTTATCTGAATCATCAACCTTAACATCAACATATTCAGCTAACAACTGCGCTCGAATATCCTCAACCACCGATTCAACACCTTTCCCTGAAAACGGAACAACAACAACTTGAACCGGAGCAAGAGTATAAGGCAAGATCAAACCATTATCATCCCCATGAATAGAAAGTATCGAAGCCAAAATCCGAGACATACAAGGACCATAACAAGTTAACCAAGGAATCTTAGTTTTCTCTTTCTCATCTACGAATTTCACATCAAACGCCTTAACAAAATGCTGATCAATCAAATGCGTCGAAGGCTGTTGAATAATCTTCCCATCAGGCATAATAGAATCCGAACCAACAGTATAAACTGCCCCAGGAAACTTATCCCACTGCGGTCTTTTCATTGGCAAAAACGGAACCCCAAAAATCTTATGCATAACTTCCTCTGTCATCGCAATATCATCCTGAACCTGTGCCTCAGCATCCTTCTTCGTAGCAAACGCATCATGAGTTTCAATCCAATGAAATTCCCTAGAACGGATCAAAGGCCTAGTTGCCTTCGTCTCATTTCTGAAAACATTAGCCCTCTGATAAAGCTTCAAAGGCAAATCACGATAACTTCGAATCCATAAATTATACATCTCATAAAATGCAGTCTCACTTGTAGGACGCAAAGCCAACCTATCGTCGCCCTTAACCTTATCTAACCAAAAAACATCCGGAGCAAAACCTTCAACATGACTCGACTCTCGTTTAAAATTCCCTTCAGGAATCACCGCAGGAAAAATCGCAGCATCATGTCCAGTCGCCCTCAAAGCAGATTCATAAATCCTATACATCTTATCAATAATCCTCGCGCCCCACGGCCGAATCACAACAAACCCCTTAACACCATATCGTAAATCAGTAACCTCAGCCTTATTCAAAATCTCACTATACCATTCACTAAAGTTATCCCTCTTCGAAATATTAAAAGTCGTCTTTGATTTCCCCATCTTATCCTTTAGTATCATCATTTATTTTTAAACTTGCCGCAAATCGCGTAGCAACCCCTCGCCCCCCTAAAATCTCTACAATATCATCCCCAGCCTTTCCAACGATAAATTCCTTCCCCATTTCAACAACTCGATTAGCAACTTGCAACTTACTATCCAATCCACCAAAACCATAGCCATCATTCGAGGACAAATTATCATAATCCTCCACTAAAAAACTATTCGAAACCTTCAGCCGCTTCCCACCACTAATCAATGCACCCATTTCAGTCAAAACTAACAATAAATCAAAATCGAACTTCTCCAAAATCTCTGCCGCTAGATTATCATTATCCCCGAACGAAAGCTCACCCGTAGCAGTAACATCGTTCTCATTAACTATCGGTATCGCTTCCCCACGTAAATGATTATACGCCGCAAAAACATTTTCTAATCTAGCTGAATTTAAGTCACCCACATTCAACAAGAACTGACCAACATGCAAACCCTTCAAAGAAAATGCCTTAACAAATTCTTCCATTAACTTAATCTGTCCAACCGCCGCCTGCGCCTGCTTAACTCCAACATCACCATTACCAGAAACAACACTCTTACCACAACCAACCGCACCAGAACTCACAATAATAACTTCATTACCATTAGATAAAAGTTCAGATACACCTCCGGCCAAACTCTTCAAAACATCCCGACGAATCTCACAACGCACAGAATCAAAAACCGCTTTCGTACCTAACTTAATAACTATCTTAGAACCCACAAGGATTACAACCGTGCCAACTACGGCCGGTATTCCCGCTCCAATCTTTGCCTAAACTTTCCATAGAATAAAACAGAAATCTAACTATTTAAAATTAATTATATATATTCAATCCACTATTTCTTTAAATACTTCCCAAGTTAAAATATTTCATGGGAAAAACAGACCCAATAAAAAGAGCAAGGGAATTAAGAGAAAATTTATTAAAAGATGATAAATTAATGGTAGTAGATTTCTCAGATACACTTCAGGGAAAAGATACTTCAAGAGTTATCGATACGATGCCAGATATTTCTACAGGGAATTTCGTATTCCGAGCGAAAGTTAATATTAAAGAATTAGATAAAATGGGTTCTGAAGAATATGGAAAAGAATTCTTTGATGTAACAAAACATACTAACGACGAAATTGAAGCATTTGCCAGAAAACAAGAATTCGATTTCCCACTATGGTACAAACATCAACCCGATTTCAAAATGGAAAACATTTTGGATTATAATCCCCCATTTATTTTCCAAGTAGCAGGTTGTAATTTTCACGACGGAAGCGCAGAAGGTGGATGCAAATATTGTTTTGTAGATAATAAAAGCAATGACGGAAAAGCAGGACCTGGAAAAGTATATTTGACTGGACACAACACTATAGAAAGCATGCTAAACGCAAGGAAAAAAATAAAATCAGCATATCTAGAAGAAGGACAAGACATGCATATCAGAGTTCTTCGGGCATCAGGAGGAGAACCAACATTAGCACTAGATTGGATTCTTGACATGTGGAAAGAAATAGGAAATAGGGGACTTGATTTTGTCGGGCAGATAGATAGCAACCTTTCAACAGGAATGCTCGTAGATGAATTTGAAAGAACTGGAGTTTACGAACCACACACATTAGAACAATTAGCAGAATTCCCCATAAAAATATTAACTGCAATAAAGGGAGTCGACCCAAATAATCTGCAAGAAAACGTGTCCTCATACACCACATTAGAAGCACAAGAACACTCTATCAAAAAATTCCTCAAAGCCGGATTTGATATTTTCCCCCAGATGTATAATCCAGATCCCGCAACACTGAAACCTTATTTAGAACACATGGATAGCATAGTTGAAAATTTCTCAAAAAGGATTCACATCGGACCGCTAAAAGCTTACGGGCCAACAAGAGCAAGAATCGGTGAAGACAAAGTAGATGCGGCAAAAGCCATATGGGATTCAAACTACAAAAACGGATGCGAAATTATGGACACATACCTAAGACAACATCATGGTGTTGGATACAAGGAAATCACACGAGCAGATGTCCCATTAAAAATTATAAAAGATTGAATTAGTTAATCTTATAAATTGATTTTAGGTTTATATCTTGTTAAATGAGCTCGTAGTTTAACGGATAGAATACCAGGTTTCGGCCCTGGGGATGGGAGTTCGATTCTTCCCGAGCTCGTTCACATATTTTTCTCGACAACCTTCTTCGTCCTAAGTGCAAGCAAAAACATCAAGAACATGACTAATCCAAACATCAAGAACAAATATTCAAAAGCGAAGAAAACCAAAAGTAATGCAGATAATAATTTTCCCGCCAAATTCCCAACATCCTGAACTGTCTTGTAAGGACCATAATATCTCAAACATTCTTTCTCTTTAGAGATATCAAAAAAGTATGCTTCAGTAGTCGGCTCCAACATTGCCATTCCAAAACTAGCTAATGTAAGAAGAGAAAGAACCATGTAAATATTGCTAACAAAAAAACAGGCAAACACCAAGATAGCCACAAGTAGATAACCTTGAGAAAATATTCTTCGGAAACCTTTCCTCCCCACAGCCTTAGAAAAATAATATTCACATAACACTAACGGAACCGCAACGGAGAATAAAAAATACCCTACCCATTTAATCCCAAGCCCATGTCGCATAATATAAATAGGAATAAACAAGTAAATCAAAGCCCACCAAAAAGTAATCCCTCCCCGAAGATAATACGCAAGCCGTCTCGGTTTACTTCTAAAGAAATCAAAAAAGTTTTTTATAAGACCATCGTCAACTTTCTTCTTTACATTCCCATCATGAATCCCTGAAAGCTTAAACAAACCTAAGGAAATAATAAGAAAAACTGCACCTAGAGTAAAAACACTGTTCATTCCAAATCTATCTGCAACAAAAGCAGCAAGTAATGGACCAACAACATAAGCCATATTAGCTAACGTGTAGATAATCCCCTCATTCCTAGATAGTTTCCTTTTACAAGAATTATCCTTAACAATAAGACCAAAACTCATCGCCCTCAACGCCATAACGACGATATACAAAGAAGCCACTATAACAAAAATATAGAACCTATGATTAATCGCAAACAGAATATAAGTAAACAAAACAATCAAGATCGAATAGAAATACACTTTCCCCTTATCCCTTTTTTCAATAATCGGAATAAACAAAAAATAAGATACGATAGAGAAAAGAGAAAAGAAAGCTCCAATAACACCAACAATTACAGCACTATGAACAAAGCTATCCATATAAACCGCCCAAATCGCACCAACCATCGCGAACGCCAAGGACGCAATTGAACTATTAAGAGCAAACTTAGACATCTTCGTCATACACATATGCTCCGCCCTCCTCTAGAATATCACACCCATACCAAACAAACCCTTTCATTATTTAAAACGCTTCCTAATTCCAAACAATTAAAAGTCAATTTCTCCTAAACAAATCAGGTGATACAATGAATAAAAAATTCTGGGCAACGACATTTACTCTAACCGGAACTATTATCGGGGCAGGAATTCTCGGTCTCCCATTTATCTTCGCAAAATCAGGTTGGCTCGCCGGGTTATTCTGGCTAATAGTTCTCGGTGCAGTCATGATGTTCGTAAATCTCGCATTCGGAGAAATAACACTTCGAACAAGAGGAAGACATCAACTTTCAGGATACGCAGAAAAATATCTCGGAACTTGGGGAAAACGAATTATGTTCTTCGCAATGATTTTCGGAGTTTACTCCGCCCTACTAGCCTACCTCATCGGAGAAGGAGAAAGCCTTTCAAGACTATTTCCCGGAAACATCAACCCGATTTTTTTAGCAGCAACTTTCTGGCTCATCATGACCCTCCTACTTCGGGAAGGTCTCAAAGGATTAAAAAAAGTTGAAACTTGGGGTGTAATCGCAGTTATCACAATAGTAATCGGAATCTTCATCAAGTTTCTCCCCCAAATTAAACCTTCAAATCTTATGACATCCAACCTATCCCAATTCACCCTCCCAATCGGAATCGTCATGTTCGCTTTTCTCGGTTTCACCTCAATCCCAGAACTTCGTCAAGAAATCAAAGGCCAAGAAAAATTACTCAAAAGAGCAATCATCCTCGGAAGCCTCATCCCAATAATATTATACATACTATTCACAGCCGTATTTGTAGGAATCCTCGGAAACGAAGTAACTGAGGTCGCAACTCTATCATTCGGACCAATCATCACAATCCTCGGAATCTTCACAATGCTCACATCATATTTCGTATTGTCCTATTCCCTAAAAGACACATTCAAATTCGACCTAAAAACCTCAAAGACAATCAACTTCATATTCACATCATTTGTCCCATTAATATTATACATCATAATAGCCCAATACAAAGTACTCGGATTCGCATCAATATTAGGAATTGGTGGAGTCATCTCTGTAGGTCTAACTGGAATCCTAATCCTCCTAATTGGCAAAAGAGCAAAAACAAGCAAACGAAACAAAAATGACCCAGAAATTAAAATGCCAATAAACTGGCTAATAATAATAATCCTATCAATAATATTTTTATCAGGAATAATTTTACAGTTCTCACATTAATTATTTAAACGAAGATAACTAAAGATAAATATGGAAAAAGAGGCGAAATTTTGCACCCCTAGATGGACTAAAATAATCCTAGTCATAACATTCGCACTTTATCTTTGGTTCCTAGTCTCAACACTTCTTCTACCACTTGCAGAATTCATAAACCTCCCCGAATCAGTATTCCTAACTATATACAGTATGGTCAATTTCCCAATAGCAATACTAGGATTCGTCCTTTGCATAAGCATCCTCTCATCACTAATCATATTACTTGAATTCAGAGAAAAGAAAATCATGCCAAGAATGTTCCTAATCGAAGGACTTTCTTTTATGCTCTACTTCATTATCCCAATAATCGCAACAATGTTCCTCCTCGTCCTAATCATGCTACAACTAACCGGAAACATCCCGACCGAAGCCAGGATATCCAATTTCCTAGAAGACCTATTCCTATTCGCCACAACCCTATTTATACTAACCTCGATACTAAACTTCGCGACACAAAAATTTCTTCGTTTCGGCAATTGTTGCCCTATTAAACCCGCTAAGGACAAGAGTAAGTACAAGCAATAAATTTATATACTCAACATCCCAGAAATATACATAAGCGAGCAAAATTAAGTCATGAGAATTCTATTAAAATTATTAAATAATTCAGGAGGAAAGAATGAAGTTATACATAGGTAATTTACCTTGGAAAGTCGACGATAGCGGTTTGAAAGAGATGTTTGCAACATATAATGTTGAAGAAGCAAACGTTATCAGCGATAAATTTTCAGGAAGATCAAAAGGTTTTGGTTTCGTAACAATCGCAGATGATGAATCAGCTAACAAAGCTATTTCAGAAATGAACGATAAGGAAATTGAAGGCAGAGCTATTAAAGTTAGTGAAGCTAAACCAATGGTTCCACGAGATAATGCTCCACGAGCAGAATCTAATGAATCTGGATCAAACGAAGCTCCAGCAGCAGACCCAGACGCTATTGATCAATCAGGCGATTTTGAATAAATCTATTCAAAATCCCACAATTTTTTATTTTTTTTAAGAATTTTTCTAATCCACAAAATCCCCATTCTCTAAGAACTTAGCGCCAGCACCAAGCCGGATAAAATTCGGATTCCACTCAATCATCCCATCATCTCTACCAGAAATCGCTCCAATAAAATCATAAACATTATCCCAGTTCACTCCCCCTGAAGGCTTAATTCCACGAGAAAAATTCTCCCGCATAATCTTCAGATCATGAGCATTGGCTCCAGAAGAACTAAAACCTGTAGAAGTTTTGACAAAATCAATTTTATGACAGTTAGCTAAACAACTAGCCAACTCAATTTGAGGATCATGCAACTCTGAAGTCTCTAAAATCATCTTAACCAAAGCACTATGATTGTGTGCAAGCTGAGCAATCTTTTCCATCTCTTCAACAACATATTTCACATCATTCTGTCTCAATTTTTCGTAATTCATAACAAAATCAATTTCATCAGCTCCAGCACGAAGCGCGGCCAATGTTTCAACTTTTTTGATACAGGTTGGAGTAGCACCATCAGGAAATCCTACAACCGATGCAATCTTAATTCCGCTCTCATCAAGATATTCCTTAGCCTGCGCAACATTTTCATGACGAACACAAACCGCATAAGGTTTAGCAGAAAGATTCATCGCCCCACTCAAAAAATTATAAAAATCTTCTCGAAAAGCTTTAACCGGATGATCCACTTTTCCCCTAAACGCCTCAACCCGGTTCAAATAAGTATGATCTGTCACACTTGCAATATCTGCAGGAGTCAAATCCTTAATCACTCTTAACATTCTTATCCCTCCGAAAATTATTCAACACCCTTTCCAAATGCTCCTTAAAAAAGACAAAAAATTCGTCTTCATCTCGAAAAACCTTATGAGCAATATCCATAAACGGACTCAGCCGAGCTCGAGGACAAATCACAAAAACATACTTCCCAGTTTCATTAGCCCGAGTACATTCATCACTAACTCCCTTAGACAAGTTAACCTGATCATTAGGATAATATGCAACAACATGGGTCGCCTGAGTTATATCCCAATTCAAATCTCGATGAACAGTCTGATCATCAATAGCCTGCCGCTCTTTCTCACTCAACTCAGGCCCAGTCTCAATATCAATATCTGCCGGATCAAGCAACGGAGTCTCATGACCGTCAACACTTTTCCTAATTTCTCGCAACCTCTGCTTAAAATTATTAATCCTTGAAGTCGCAACCGGATCAGCGTCGGTCATCGGGAAACTAGAATAAATCATAAATGAATTCTCCAACAACGCATCAATATCTTCAGGATTCTGTTTACTCGAAAAAACATAAAACGGCTTCCCATATTTAGAAGCCCAACCTTCAGTTACATTCGCTTCAATATTCTGCCACAAAAGCAAGTCCCTCAAATCGTGATCCTGTGAACGCCCAGTGGCACTCTTCAATTGTCGTTCCCGAATACTCGAAGGCTTATCAATAATAGTGATAAACATATCTGCATGAATATTATTCAAATGTTTCCAATCATAAGCATTAAGATAAACATTATTCCAAAAAAACTGCGCATGCGTATCAATAAAGATAATGTCATAGTTCTCTTTATCTCGTTTAATCTCCTCAGTGAGCTTCTCAAACGCCTTATCACGCAAATTAGCAAGCATGTCCGGTTGAAGATTCAAAAGATTTTCCTTAGGAATCCCCGGCCCAGAATAAGCCTGCGCCATCTCAAGAATCATATCCCCAGTTCGATAAACCTTAACCCTCTTTCGAGTCTCAGGATAACCCAAACAAAAACCCTTACTCCCACTTCCAGGAATCCCCGTAACAACTATAATCTTCGCCACCATACGAAAATTAGGGCTTCTAGAAGTTTTTAAGAATTATTGCACTCTACTTTTCAAAGATTCTTGACCAAGGCTTCAAAGCAAAGATAACCATAGCTACTAGGAAGTACCACGGATTAACTGTATGAACCCAGTCCATTGCAGCAGGCCAAATTGTAATCACAAACAAAGTTGCAGCAGCAACAGCCAATTTAGTCAAACCAATATCCCAAACATCCATCTTTTTTATCGCCTTATTAAAATATTCTAAACACATTTTATTACCTCCTTCTCTATATATCGAAGATAAAAGAATTATTTAAGGTTGTCTATTATTCCTCAGGAACAGTAATTGTAACATTTTCTGTCAAAAGATCATCATCACCCTCAACACCCATACCAATTTCCACTAGATCTTCCCCGCCCAGGTTTTCCAAACCCTCATATCGATCCATTGCTGAATCTGCAATATCTGGAAGAGACGTACACTCATCAAAAGTAGATTCTAAACATTCCCCATAATAGGCTATCCCAACTTCCGCCAACAAAAGATCACAATCACTATCATAAGTTATATTGTCAGAACCACAAATTTTCCCAGAATTCTGATTACAAATAGCCCCACCATCCTCTCGTTCAACAATACTCGTCTCAATAGCACAATCCCCTACATGAACAATCACCGAATCATTTGAGAAAGCCTTACACTCATTTTCATAAGTAATATTATTCTCCCCACAAACTAAACCCGAATCACGATTACAATTAGAACTCGAATAAAAAGAAAAATAAGCTACAAAGAAAAATAAAATTGAAAGAACTAGAATAATCATCGATGAAAGTATAATCAATTTTTTATTTTCCATATTAAACAATAGTAAAGAACATTTAAAGCTCTTCCTCCAATTTACATGGTGGTGGAAGATCGGGCGCCTGAATAAAATAATATTCATGCAGCAGATCTACATCCGATTGTGTAACCCCAAATATCCTATCAAATATAGGACCAGCCATACCTATCTGGCTCCGATCAACATCAGCATAATCACAAAAATCATTTGAACCATTACAAATTCCACCAGAGGTCCGCCACACTACCCAAATAGCCCAATCTTCACTTTCCAATCTACCATTGTGATTTATATCCACTCCACCAGACATATAGAATCCTCCGACATGATTAAACCTACTAACATTAGCACAATAGAAACAGTCTTCCGATTCTGTAATTTTCTCGAATTCACAATACCCTTGGGCATTACAACTATCCAAAGAACAATCATCAAAGTCTTCACAATCCGAATCAGTCTCACAAGAGAACACCTCACAAGTATTATCGAACCCACAATATTCTCCTTCTCCAGTACAATCAGAATGGGAAGTACATGCGACACATTTCTCAAATCTACAATAAGACAAACTTCCATCAGGAAACTTTGCCTCGCAGTGAGCATTCTCAGTACATTCAACACATTCCCTGGACAAACAATAATCCAAATCCTCCCCATTAGCTTCACAAGTAGAATCAGCTATACAATCTACACAAGTATCACTGGAACAATCAGGTTTACCTTCAACTCCAACACAATCTGGATCACTAATTTTATCCCCCGAACAAGATTTACAAAATCCGTTATCATTACAATTAGATTTACTACTGTCATCAGGATATTTCAAAGAACAATCCGAATCACTTCGACATTCCCTACAGCTAAAATAGTAACAAAAAGGCTCCCCTGGATGATTCTCAGCACACTCTGCATCGGACGCTTCTGGACCATGAAACCAATCACAGGCCTGACAATAACCCTGAGAAAGAGCACAGAAAGGCTCGTCACCAGGATAAAGCTCTTCGCAAGTATTATCATTATTACAAGGCATACAACGAGAGGTCTTCTCTAAACAATCCGGTGCCTCCGAAGGACAATGCTCATCCAAATAACATAGAGGATAATTAAAACTAGCTTTAGTAGCAGGACTCTTAAAATGAACGAACTCTTCAAAATTTGTAAATCCGTCTAAATCAGGATCATCTCCACTACTATAATCTAAATTTTTAAAATAAAAATTCTCAAATAAATCAGAAAGCCCATCCGAATCAGTATCCGGCTCATAATATAAATAAGCATAATTACTCAACATATCTTTCTCTTCGCCAGGATTCCAAACACTTAACCTAAGTGTAAAATATTGGGGCTGATTTTTTGGCCCAATAAAATCATCCAGACCATCAAAAATCAATTCCTCGAAAACCGCTCCCTCACCACTAACAATTTCTTCCCAACCATTAGGACAATCAGGATTCTCAGAAACCGTGTTACAGAACTCAATCTTCCATAAAGTACTATCAAAATTCCCCTGTCCATGGAAGGCATTAACATAAATCTTAACATCCGAAATCTCACTTTCGGTAAAAACATATCCCCTATCCTTATCACCAATATAAGATAGATTATCTTCAACATAAATCTTCACCCCACTAGGCCTATACGCTGGATCCCCGTAAACAATCCCGCTAACACCATTCCTAGAATTATGGGCAACACTTTCTCCCAAACTTCTACCTGAATAAAATGCTCCCAAAATCTTATAAGGCCAACTAAAAGAATGACCTCCAGACGCATGATGAGAACTACTTCCCCACCAAGCAATTCCGCCAAGCCGGTCAATTACATTAGACGCCCAATCACCCTCAACAGTTGCATCATAAGGCCTATCAAATCTTCCCCCATCTTCATCAGAAAGAATCTCACCATCCAAAGACAATTGAATATCATCTAAATCCAACCAACCCTCAGGCGCATAACTAAGACTATCAAGTATATTAATATAAACTGTTTTGAGAACCTTCCCCTCATTCTCTAATTTAAATGTTAAAATTTCATCTTTCCAATCACTCGATTCGTCGTCCAAATAAATATATTGAGAAGGGGCATATTCAGAAGATCCATCAGTATAATGAGCAAATAAATACACCCTAATTTTCTTATTACTATTCTCTGGATTCCTATGTCTCAAGGTAAAATTAAACTCTGTATCAGAATCAATAAGAATAACAGGATCAAGAGTTATTCCCTGTGCAAGACTAAGCCCAATATGTTCACTACAAGGAACCACTGATCCTTCATAAGTCCTACAATCTGGAGAATCAATATTGTCCATCCCAAAATGAATATAATTATCTCCCCCATCGCTCATTCGAACAGGAGGAGTTTTCTCAAACATCCCAGTACCTCCACTAACATGACCCCATCCTCCGGGCCAAAAACCGTAATACTGAACCGGAAAACTTCTATATTGCCAACCAAGGAACCCCTCAGCCACGCCAACACAATCAGTATTAATCTCCTTGAAATAATCTGTAGAACTCGCACTGCAAGCATCCGGGTCCGCAGTATCCTTACATAACTCTATGCAACTCTTTTCACTCTTATGCCAATTAAGCATATTACCAAAACCATCAAATGCGTTATGCCAATTAAACAAATTCCCATCCAGAGTAGCACCATGAGAATTTCCAATATAAATTCCAGCATTAAGTGGATTAGCGATATTCCCACCAGATTCTCCAGGGATTCTACCCAAATCATTAGCTGCCAACCTACAACCTGAACTATCCCAATCTCCCCCATCTTCATCACCAACATAGCCCAAACAATATTCCGTAGAAGTCAAATCTCTCAAAAACGTATAAGATATATCTTCTTGTTCATCTTCTTCTAGGCTATGGTAGGTATACATATAATTCCCCGTCACACCATTCTTTTCAGCCGCAATAGTTCGGTCAATTAACTCCTTCGTTCGCTCTGGATCCATAGCCTCGACATATCCATGAGAAACATATTTATCGAAACCTGGATCAAGTTCCCTCAAATAACCATAGGTCGAAATCTGAGAAACATCTGTAATCTCAGGAGCATTAAGTCCATAATAGGGAGGATAATTCAAGAAACAACCATGATCGTAATCCTGAATGTTCTCAGTACTATATAACGTTCTAGCTAAATAAAACCCTAAAGAAGGATTCTCCCTATCACCATAGTCTCCAACAGTACATCCGACAAATCCTGTCCCAGTCAACCTAGGAGGAATTCCTTTAATCAAAGCCAAATGAATAATCGGAGAAGCCGCAGCAATTTCTTCAACATTTTCAGCACTACAATCACTAACATCTGTCAATAGACAAATACAATCTTCGAGAATAGTATTCTTCATTCCAGTCAGATAAGAAGCATCCGCAAATTGACCCGTCTCAACCTTCACTTCACAAATATAATCCGAAGATATTCCCCTCTCAGAAGCATAGTACTCTGCAAGCTCTTCACCATAAAGATAATTCCCATTATAAACAACCAAAGTCTTTTTCGTCAAGTCCAAACCAGTTACCGAAGCTGTACCTCCTACAATATTTCTCACAGGTTCGCTATATACCACATCTATGGGATCCATCCCAAAATCGTCCATACCTAAATCTATACAAACAAAATCCTCTGAAGATAAATCCCCATTAGGAATTTTATCAAGTCCTCCAACGGCCCGACCAATTTCCCCATCTTGATAAACTGGAGCGACATTAATCACTTGAAGCTCAGTCAAACTATCAAAACAAAAATTGTATATTTTCCTTTGGTTTACTTCGAGAACATCTTCAACCCTTTGAATAACTGAATTTCCACTTACAACAAAAATAAAATCAAGAGCAACAATCTCATCATTACCCTCGGACCTTCCAAGTTGAACCGAAAGCCTATTCAGATCTTCATCCCAGGCAGTGTATCCTTCAACAGTAATAATACTAATTTCTGAAGAGATCTCATCAGAATCCTTAAGGTTGGAAAGAATCATAACCACCCCCTGCCAAACTAAAGTCGTAGCAGATACAACAATAAGAATAATCAAAACCACAGCAACAATAGCACTAATTCCCCTCTTTCCTTTACTCACCATAATAGCACTAAAAAAATATTTTATTTAAAGTTACCGTATTTACCTTCGTTCTCGAAAGTAAACCACCGTATAGGTAGTAGCATCGACTTCAACCTCTCAGTCAAAAACCCATTATAAAATTATTTCCCCTACAAACAATCTAAACTATAGACCTTTTCGAAATCCACAAATTTTTTCTCCGCATCAAATCGTTTATAGAATTCGCATTCAAAGATACTTGGATTAAAAGCACAACGATGTTTTATCAACGTCGCCTCTCTCGCTTCCCTCCCAGGACAGTTATCACTATACGGACAATCCATCCAATTATAAAAAACCCTCGACTGGATTCCTCCAGCAACATTAACAAAATCCATGATAATTAATTCTTCCTAAACTCCTTACATCCTAGAATAACCTGCACATCAACCGTTGCCATTTATCACCTCAATCAATTCAGGAAACTCGACAGTCCCCATATCATTCTGCGTATAATGTTCATGCCCCAAAAGTTCAATCACCTTCCCATCCAAAACTTCATTAAACATCCTCAAACTTTTCTTCCCATCTTCCGCCTCATTATCTGCCGTAAACATCACAATCTCCCCAACATGATCCTTAACATTAGGATTAATAGTATAATCGTAAAAATCTTTTTCCCTGCCCTTCTGAGCAATCTTCCACGGTGCAACAAGAATCAACTTCTCAACTTTTTTCCCAGTCTCTCCAAGCCACCTAACCAAGAAAGCACATCCACAACTATGCCCTACCAAAACAGTATTCTCATCAACCTCTGTCTTCTCAAACTCCTCCTTGAATCTCTCGTAATCAGGATTCCACGGCTCAGGCATCAACGGAGTTGCAACACTCATTCCTTTCACCTCAAGTTCTTTCTTCGTCCAAGGAATCCAATGTTTATCATAGGTCCGCATCGCAGGATTCAATGCTTTCTCCTCATCACTCGGACATCCATGAATCATAACTACATCTACCATAAAATTAACTAGAATTAATTTATTTAAACCTTCACCAAATCAGAAAAACTTGAATGAACATAATTCCCATTTTCATCTTTCTTATACTTGTCCTGAACTAAATGCTCACACTTAACCTTCGGATAACAATAAGGCTCAAATCCCAATTCTCTCACTCGATTAATAAAATAAATATCTTCACCAGTTCCCTCTTTCGTATCCTTCCCATACAGTGCATTGGGCTCACCAGAGTCATCCTTTGAGGACTCAAAAACTTCCCTTCGAATTAACATAGCACCCCCCGAAGGAACAGCCACCCCCATTAGATCACCACTCTCAACCTCATCCTCAGTCAAATATCTCTTGATATCCTTCCGAGTTTTAGAACCCACAAAATCCGGATACACTTTTTTCAATTCCGCAAATTCCTTCTCACTAAAATAAGCCCACGCAACCGGATGATACTGAATCTTCCCAGAGATATTAAAATAGTTATAATAAACCCCACTCACAATAGCTTTATCCTGTCTCAACAATTCCTCGATAATATCCTTTGGAGGAATCACATCACTATCTAACATCAAGATATGAGTATACCCCTTCTCAAGTCCATATTCCAAAATTTTATTCCGACTACTAATCAAACGAAAAATAGATTTCTCCTCATCAGTGTCATCATAAATAACTTTCAACCCATCAAACTTCCCACGCAACTTATCAGAATACTCTTCACTACGAGAATTATCCACAATCAAAACATCATAATCCAAATAACTTAATTCCCTTACGCGATTATAAAACTCGTCCTCACAATACTTCATCCCATCAAACGTCGCAACACCGACCAAAACCTTTGCCATAAAACTAACTAGAATTTATTTATTTAAAACTATCCATTCAAAATATTATATCTACAAAACGAACTTCCAGATAGCCAATCCGATTGCACCCAACACAAAAGCTCCAGCAATCCAGTAAAGCCACCTCTTTTCTCCAAACATCTTCGCAACTATACCAACCTCGGCCGAAGCACTGGCATCCACAGGGGCAGTCACAACAGGAGTTGTAGTCGCAGCAGGTGCTACTTCAGGAGCAGCAGGCGTTACAGGATTATCAACAATTTCATCACCCATAGAACAACCAACAATAAAGACTTTATAAAATTACTTCTTTACCTCAGTTGAAAGAAATTCCCACCAAGGACCATCCTCTTCAAGCACTTCAATATTTTCCGCGTCAACTTTTTTCTTAACATCCTTACCCACAGGAATAAACCCTAAAAGTCTCGCCCTTTCTTTTTCCTCATACTTATAGATTGGTTTCCCTTCTTCAATCCCAATATCAATATTATCAATATCTCTCCTATTCCCTTTTTCCGATATAACCAAACTATCAATATTATTATCTATCTCCACCTCGACCTCGTCATTCTTAACAATCAACTTCTCACCCCTCTGCTCAAGAGAAACATCTTCATCCACCCCAATTTCAATTTCAATTTTTCTATCTGCCTGATTATCTTCTATCAAAAACGTTCCTTCTGACCCCGAAAGATCCAAGGTAGCATCATAATCTTCCCAATTATCATCTCCAGTTCCAGCATCATCTCCAAACTCCCCACTTCGATCAATACATTCAATATTTACAGTACACTCGTAACCTTGCCCTGAAGCTCCCCTTACAGGTGCCGCCTCCATATGCTCTCCCGTCGCCATACAATCATCTTCCTTTTCTCTCCACAACTCATCAGTTAAACAAGGTCCCGAATACAAATACTCACAAGATTTTGCACATCTCTGACATAATGCATTTCCAGTTTCACCCATTCCTTCTTCTGTCCCAGAACCACAGATAACACTCGGATCTTCTGCATTAACACAATTTAAAATACACAACTGTTCCTCACTCATCTCACTTTCATCAGGAGCATCTCCTTTCATCCCACATTCATCGTCACATAAAGCTAAATTCGCCCTTTGACAAGTAAAGTCTTTTTCATCATCACAACCTCGAACAATACATTCCTGCATACATGCCTCTCCATCATCAGCAGGTTCAGGCTCAGGAGCAACGCCACATTCAGTCATACAAACACTTTCTGCCTTACCCTCACCCATAACACATTGATACAAACAAGCACTATCTTCGGCAGTCGGACCACCCATAGCCCCACTATCAACTGCCCCTTCAGGGGAACCCCCGACAACATTTCCAGTAATAGAATAATTAATACTAAAAGTCACAATTAAGACCGCCACTATAACCAAAACAATCACACCTTTTTTCATAAAATACTTAGTAGAAAGAATTATTTAAACTTACTCTTCCGCAAAACAAAAATTATCAAAGCAATAATAACTGCAACAAATCCAACATAATACAAAAAGTTCTCTTGGGGACTTGGAAACGCAAACATCCCCACTAACCCGAGAGCTCCGATTATAATCGCAAGAGTTTTAGATTTCATATAAATAACAGAACTAATAATTACTTAAACGTTCCGCGACGCCTCAGCGTAACAGGGCAACGAATGACTTCCCACAGACCACTACAATCAACGATTTTTCTCGCTCCCCCTCACACACATATAAACATCCACCCCACATCCCGATGTCTCAGCTCAAACCTCGCCATGACACCTAGTGCCTATTCTGCCCCCCTTCCGTTCCGCAAAGTATCTACAAAGTATCGCTACTGTTCGCTGTAACAGAATTATTTCTTTTTTTCATTGTACTTCAAGAAGATATCCGCAATAATAAAAGCATAACTTAACAATGAAAGTGCTTGAGAACCTTTTGGTATAAACTCCACCTTATGTGAAAGCGCGTCCCTTGAAGACTTGCAAGCGGCTAGAAACTCTTTCTTGTCTTGATTCGCAATATCATCTTTTTCAAGAACGCCTAATTCTCTCAACTTAATCACAATGTTTTCCGAAAGATTGTCATCTGGCAAAACCTCTGATTTTTTTATAGATTGTATAATGTGGTCTATTATTCTCGCACTAATAAGTCCGCAAGCAAGATGGTGGCCCGATTCCCCCTCAGAAAGAGCCTCCCCTAAGTTTTCATGAATTAACAAACTACATTTCTTCTCTCCAAATTCTTCCAATTCTTTTCTTAAAAAATCGATTTTAGATTTTTCCGTATCCGATAAATCTGGTTTCAAATATAAACCGAGATAATCTCTAGCAGTTTGTAATTCCCTTAGAACTCCACTCAAATTAAGAGCTACATCTTCTGCCTGCATATTCACAAGCCCATCAACTATACCACAATCACGAACTTTCAGCAAACCTTCTGTCCCTAATCTATTATATTCTGAAACCAAATAGGCCCCTTCCTTCAAATTATCCAAAATACTCTTATGATAATCTATATCCATGAGATTTTCATCAGACCTACATTTATATAAATAAGTTAAATTAGACTTAATTTTACTTACAGACCTAGATATTCTTTTTACAAAAACTTCCAATATAATTAAATCTTTCATCTAAAAAGAAATAAAACTAACCTTATAAAAATTATTGTGATGAAATCAACCTCTTCAAACAATCCCCCGCAACCTTAAAGTCAGCCCGTCTCTCCGACAATCTCATAACTTGCCCAATCAAGAAATTCAAACTCGCATCTTTCCCGCCCTTGTACTCATCAACAACTTTCACATTCTCACTAATTACTTGCTTACATAAATTCTCAATCGCCGCATCATCAATATTCGAAATCTCGCCCTTATGCTCCTTCAACGAAAAACTCTTCGGCACAAAATCATTCATAATCTGCTTCCCCTTCAAAACCGTAATCTCATTCTTAGCAACAGCCTTAATCAACTCCGCCAAATGCTCCGGCAAAATCTCAACATCCTCATCCTCAAGCGTCTTCTTATTATAATTCAAAACCCGAATCAACTCAATCGTAATCCACGAGATATATTTCTTCGCATCAATCCCAAACTCTCCAAGAGCCTCAAAGAACTCAACAAGCTCCAAATTCCGAGTCAAAATCTTCGCGTCCTTCTCACCAACATTAAATTTCTTCAACAACTTATCCAACTTCTCTTCAGGCATCTCCGGCAAGCTCGCCCTAATCTCATTAACAAGTTTCTTATCAATCTTAATCACAGGCAAATCCGGATCCGAAATAAACCTATAGTCCGCAGCGCCTTCCTTCGACCGCATCTTAATTGTCTTCCCAAGCTTCTCATCAAACGCCAAAGTATCCAACTTCTGAACCTCCCCATTCGCATGCGCCTCAATCTGCCGAGCAATCTCATAATCAATCGCCTTCCGAATCTTCTCCAACGAATTCAAATTCTTCATCTCAACCCGCTCACCATAAGTCGAAACATTCACATCAACCTTAATCCCGGCATTCTTCCGAACAGCCTTAATATAACTCAAACTCAAAACCAAAGCCTTCAACCATTCAACAACCTGATCATTATCACTAAACTCCGGCTCAGTCACAATCTCGATCAACGGCAAACCCGATCGATTATAATTAACTTTCCCAGTATCTGGATTCCATTGGGCAGGATCTTCTTCCAAATGTGACTCAGTAATATTTATTCCCTTAAACTTTCCACCCAAACAACACGGAGCAGCATGCGCCCCAGAAATCGTAGTCTGATATCCCTTCGGCAAATCCGCCCAGTTATAATGCTTCCTCTGCCAAATAAGCGGCTTATCATTAATCTTAGATTTCAAAACAAGTCCAATCTGAATCAACTTCTTTACTGCAGCCCCGTTTGGAGCCATTGGCTTGCTCCCAGGTTGACCAGTACAAATTGGACAAACTCGCGAATTAAATAAATCGTCACCATTAGTTTTACACATACAGAATAATTTCTCATTAGTATCTAAATAGCCATGAATCTCTAGACCTATCTTCACCGGGAATGCTCGCTCTGCCATTCCCAAATAAGACCGAAGACCTTTTTATGGCTTTTGATACTAAACCCGAATACTCGATAACCGGTCTTGAATACAAAAAGCTCTTTTCGCAACTTCCGAAGCTAATCCTGCGCCACCGCACTCTAACTTCTGAAACAACTCTCTAGCCATCTCTATTTTATCCATCTTTTTTCCCCATTATTTATCTAACCTCACCCCTCTTTCCTCCAGGAACTGCATCACCGCTTTGTCCACCAGGTTTCGCTTCGACGGAAATTCCACCTTAGTTTTTCTGTCAGAAATATAACCCTCAATCTCCTTATCGATCCACCTACTCATTCGAATCGCCGTATCTTTTCTCTTTAGTGAGGTTACCATAAATATACTAATGGTAACCAATCCTATTTAAAGGTTATGCTAATCCCAAACTTTTTATAGGTTCAAAGGTTCAAAGTATTATGAAAGAAAAAACATTCCAACCAGGAGATAAAGTTGCTTTGCAAACAAAAGGAAAACTATGGAAAGGTCACGCATTACAATCGCACGATCCAGAAGTTATTCTCTTAAAACTTTCTTCAGGATATAATATAGGAATCCGAGAAAGAGAAATAGTCGATGCCAAGATTCTAGAAAAAGGAAAATTAATTGCAAAAGGAGAAGCAGAAATTACAATTAATAAAAAATTAAGAAATGTTGCAATGATAATCACTGGCGGAACAATTTCTTCAAGACTCGACCCAAAATCGGGAGGAGTTATTTCAACAGATAAGGAAGAAATCTTAAACATCGCACCAGAAATCAAAGAGATCTGTAACATTGTAAAAATAGAATCACCATTTACCAAATGGTCTGAAAACATGTCCTTCTCCGATTGGAAAAAACTAGCAGAAGTATGCGAAGAAAGCCTAAATGATGAAAACATCGACGGAATAATCATAACCCATGGAACAGACTTCTTACATTATACTGCATCAGCGCTTTCATATTTTTTGGGAAAGATAAACAAACCAGTGGCATTGACATATTCTCAAAGATCGATAGACCGAGGATCTACTGACGCGAATCTCAATTTAATTTGTGCAGCAAGATATGCAGTTTCAGATATTGCAGAAGTTGCACTGATCGGCCACAAAAACATAAATGATAATGTTTGTATCGCAATGCCCGGAACAAAAGTTCGAAAGATGCATACCTCCCGAAGAGATGCATTCAAAATAATTAATGCCGAACCGATTGCAGAAATAACTCCAGAAAAAATAGAAATTCTTCGAGAATTCGACGCAAGAAATGACAAAAAAATCAAACTAGATACAAAATTTTCAGACAAAGTTGCACTAATTCAGATCTATCCAGGACAAGATGCATCAATATTGGAATACTATGAAAAAGAAGGTTACAAGGGAATCATCTTAGAAGTTACTGGCATCGGACAAGTTCCCGCACAAGATTCAAAATCAAATTGGTTACCTAAAATAAAAAAAGCGATTGAGAATGGAATGATAATTTGTGCAACCCCTCAAACAATCAACGGAAGACTTAATCCCAACGTATATTCTGCCGGAAGAGACCTACAAAAAACCGGAATAATTTTCTTAGAAGACATGCTTCCAGAAACAGCATTAGTAAAACTCGGTTGGGTCTTAGGACACAAGAGTTGGAATAAAAAAGAAAAAATGCTGGAAAATATCTCGAGAGAATTTTCCCGAGATATTAAAGCGTAAAATAAAAATAAAAATTATTTTTTAACTGTCCATGAAATAGGATACTTTTTAGCAACTAGATTATAGATTAAAATTGTTACCACTAATGATATATAGACCATAGCCCCATTAAACAATGGCGCTTTCAAAAGATCATTAAGTGCCAAAAAAGGCGTACCAAACATCATCACCACCGAAACTGGATCAGTTTTACTAAGTAAAAATTTCAATAATCCCAGAAGGAAAGCCAGGAGGATACTGAGAACACCAAAAAATATAGCCGACATATAACTTATTCGTTTTAATTCCATTTTAACCTCCTTTTCGTAATCCTTCAAATAAAACAACTTATTTAAACCTTCACATACTTTTCAAATTATGACACACGATTACAAGAAAATAGGATTAAAATCCGGACTAGAAATCCATCAGCAGTTAAACACTCACAAGCTTTTCTGCAATTGTCCATCACTCCTGAGAACCGACGAACCAAGTTATGAAATTCAAAGAAAGTTAAATCCAGTTGTAGGTGAAACTGGAATCGTAGACATAGCTGCAAAACACGAAGCTGAACAAAATAAAAATTTCACATATCAAGTTTACGACACAAATTGTCTAGTAGAATTAGATGAAGAACCACCACATAATATCAACCAAGAAGCATTAAAAATTGCACTTCAAATCGCGACCCTCCTAAATTGTAAAATTTTCCCAGTTGCACAAGTCATGCGTAAAACAGTAATCAATGGATCCAACACAACCGGATTTCAACGAACAGCACTAATCGCACACGATGGATATATCGAAATCTCTACCGGAAAAATCGCAATCGATGCAGTAATGCTAGAAGAAGATTCAGCAAGAAAGGTCAGTGAAACAGAAAACTCAGCAACTTACAAATTGGATCGGTTAGGAATCCCATTAGTTGAAATTGCAACAGGACCTCACATGCACACTCCAGAAGAAATTAAAGAAGCTGCATTAAAACTCGGAGAAATTCTAAGAGCTTGCAACGTTAAAAGAGGAATCGGAACAATCCGACAAGACGTTAACATTTCAATAAAAGGAAGTAAGCGAGTCGAGATCAAAGGATTCCAAGATACGAAAATGATGATTAAGACTATCGACAAGGAAATCGAAAGACAAGAGAAATGCCTCGAAGAAAAATCTTGTCAAAACGAAGTTAGAAACGCGCTTCCCGATGGAACTACAGAATTCTTAAGACCAATGCCGGGGGCAGCAAGAATGTATCCAGAAACCGATGTCCCATTATTAAAAATATCTAGAGATCTCCTTAACGAAGTAAAAAAGAATCTTCCAAAACTAGCTTCAGAACACAGAGCATTCCTAGACGAATTCGGCCTTAACGAAGAACTTGTAAAATTAATCCTCAAAAAAAATAAGATCGAAGATTTCAAAACACTTGTCCAAGAACACAATAATCCAAATCTTGTCGCAAAAATGTTAACACTCTTCCAAGATAAGAAAGAAATCGAAGTAGATAAACTCGAAGAAATCTTAGAAGCTGTAGAAAATAAAAAGATTGCAGAAAACGATGTTAAAACTGTAATGCAAAAAATCGCTCAAGGAAAATCGCTCAAAGAAGCTTCCGAAAAAGCAGACATCGATTTGAAATCCGAAGCTGAAAAAATCATCAAAGAAAAACCAGGACTTTCCCAAGGAGCCTACATGGGACTTCTAATGGGAAAATTCAAAGGTCAAGTTTCTGGAAAAGAAGTCGCAGATATTTTAAAAGAATTAATGTAATCCAAGAATTTAAAAGATACTCTCCACTATAAAAACGATGAGGTGGAAACTAAATCATTTTAAAGTTGCCCTAATCATTGCATTCCTTTTATCAATGGTGACTGTAATAGCAACCTACATTTCAGGCAATTGGAACACCCGAGCAATTTACAACCTCTTTTACATAACATTCTTCAACTTTTCAATCCTCTTATTAAACTCCCTCTTCTTCACAAGAAGCAGCCAATTCTTAGGGGAAAAAACAAGGAAATTCCTCCGAATATCATTCTTAATAGCCTACAGCGCAATCTATTTTTTCGCAACCTCAAGTTTTATTTTCACCGGCCAAGCAACAGGGATACAAACAGTTTTATTTCTGTCCCAAATGCATTCAACAATTATCACAGCAGTAATTCTTGGAGGACTAGTCCTCGGCCTCTTAGTAATAACAACGCTCTTCTATAAGGGAATTGCAACCAACCCTTCAGAAAAAAAAGAAAGGGTAAGATTAAAAATCGCATTCTACATCAGCCTCGCACTCTTTGGATTAACAATTTTAACGAACACCTATTATTTACAATTAGACGAACCAATAATCACCGACAAAGAAGCCCTCGCAACATACCTTCCCACAGAATTAAATCTTCAAGAGAGAGTTCTCAATATCAATTTCACAAAAGAAAAACCAAATATAGTATTTCTTTTACTAGAAGCTATAACTGCCGAAAGAGTGGGATTTTATGGTTACGAAAGAAATGTAACGCCGAACATCGACAGATTAGCAGAAAAGAGTACCGTCTTCACCAACGCTTACGCCGCATCAACACATTCCGATTATGCCCAACCAGGAATTTTATCCTCAAGATACATGTTAACAAGCAAATATCGAACAGTATATGCAAAAGAAAATCCACGAAAATTTATCTGGGATGTCCTAAAAGAAAATAATTACACGACAGGATACCATTCCTCACAAGATGACGAATGGCAAAACATGGATGACTACATCAATTACACAAATCTCGATGAATATACTAATTCGAGAACAGATGGAGTAACTGATTACGGAAGCGGACGTCAAAGCAAAGACTTCGATTACAGAGCAACTGAAAGAGCACTAGAATGGTTAAACAGAACCGTCGGAAAAGAAGAACCCTTTTTCCTATACATGAATTTTCAAGCAACCCATAACCCATTAGTCTATCCTGAAGAATATTCTTTCTACAAACCTGACGAAGATAATGGAATTGGAGGAAGGGGTGGAAAAGATTCAAAAAATATATACGACAACGCAATGAGATATGTAGACGCACAAGTCGGACAAATTATAGATTTCATTGAAGAAAACAACAAAACAGAAAATACGATAATTGTAATAACCTCAGATCATGGACACGACTGGGAGAACAGACATGGAATTAGCGGACACGGAAACTCTCTTTACAACGAAGAATTAGTAGTTCCCGCAATGTTCTTTCTCCCAGGAATTGAACCCCAGATAATAGATGAACCAGTAACTCATATCGATTTCGTCCCAACAATAATTGATTTAGCTGGATACGAAATCCCCGAAGAATTCCAGGGAGAAGTAATGAAAAAGGGCAGACCAATTTTCTCAGTAGTACAAAGCCACAAATATTTAATCTCACTGATTCTAGACGACATAAAAGTAATCACGGATTTAAATAGAGAAATACTAGAAGTCTATAATTTAAAAGAAGACCCTAAAGAACTAATTAATCTTGAATACAGTGAAAAATACAAACAAGAAACATTACGACTTCTTCTTTGGAACTATTGCCAAATAGACTACTATAAAAACGAAAGATGGGACTCCAATCTCCTTGAAAAATGTGAATCTATAACCAATTTTAAAATATAATCCTACTTAATCATTCCAGAAATTCCCCAAGCAACTAATAAAGCCATAACTGCCGAAACGCAAGCAACAACAAACCAACTACTCGATCCAGAAACCACACCCAAAGCTCCACCAACTCCGCCAGCAATTCCCGCAATCATCAACCTTTTTCCTTTTTCTTTCATTATTTTATATCGACTCCAAGTTCCTTTAATCGATTAACGTGTGCCTGTACAATAGCCTCAACATTTCCAATCATCTTAGCCAATTCATTACGCTCAGCAACAAGAGTATTCAAAGCCCCCTTATGAAATCCAACTTCCTCTTCTTTAGTCATAGAAACAGCTTCCTTAGCAGTCTCACTACTAGTATCTGGATCCTGTTTAGCATTATTAATCGCATTTTCTAAATCGTTTGCATCCATAACATAATCTAGAAATAATGCTTTATAAGTATTCCCACAATTCTTATAAACCCAAATCCATATGAAGGATCATGGAAAGAACAATGATCAAAGACCTGCCTTCAATGGAAGGAAAAGAAGTAGAAATCAAAGGTTGGATCGACACCATCAGAGAACACGGAAAATTAATCTTCTTAGAAATCAGAGATATAACTGGGACAGTCCAAACACTTACAACAGCAAAAGACGAAGCAAATTTTGAAACGGCAAAATCACTTTCTAAAGAATCTTCAGTAAGATTAACTGGGGAAGTAAAGTCTCGACCAGAAGGAACACAAAACAAAGATTCCCCTGCCGGAACAGTTGAAATAAAAATATCAGAATTAGAAATCTACACAAAGTGCCCACCATTACCTTTCGACATAGACAACGACGAACTTAACGAAGACACTCGACTAAAATATAGATACTTAGATCTTCGAAGACCTGAAATGCAAAAGAACTTAGTTCTAAGAAGCAAGATAATTAGAATCATCAGAGACACATTATACGAAGAAGGATTCAACGAATTCGAAACACCAATATTAGGAAAGTCGACTCCAGAAGGGGCTCGAGATTATGTCGTACCTTCAAGAACACAACCTGGAAAATTCTTCGCACTTCCACAATCTCCACAATTATTCAAACAACTTCTAATGGTCGCAGGTTTCGAGAAATATTTCCAAATCGCAAGATGCTTCAGAGACGAAGACCTTCGTTCAGACAGACAACCAGAATTCACACAATTAGATGTAGAAATGTCATTCGCATCACAAGACGACATCATTGCATTAACAGAAAAATTAATCAAAAAAATCTGGAAAGAAATTTTAGACGTAGATGTCAAAATCCCATTCCAAAGAATCCCATACGATGAAGCAATGAAAAAATATGGAATCGATAGACCAGACTTAAGAAAAAATAAAGATGATCCAAAAGAATTCGCATTCTGCTGGGTAGTCGACTTCCCTGCATTCGACTTGTCAGAAGGAAAAGGAAAAATGATAGCGACACACCACCCATTCACACATCCTGAAATGGAATCATTCAACAAAGACCCAATAACTGCAAAATCAATCGCTTATGACATAGTAGTTAACGGAACAGAATTAGGCGGGGGTTCAATCAGAATCCACGAAGCAGATATCCAAAAGAAAGTATTCGAAGTATTGGGAATTGGAGAAGCAGAACAAAAAGAAAAATTCGGATTCTTACTTGACGCACTTAAGTTCGGAGCACCACCTCATGGAGGAATCGCATGGGGGCTAGACAGATTAGTACAAATCATTTTAGGCGCAGAATCAATCAGAGAAACAATTGCATTCCCAAAGAATAAAGAAGCTCGAGATTTAATGACGGCAGCACCAAGTCCACTGTCCGCACAACAATTGAAAGACGTCCACATCAAAACAGATATTCCTAAGAAAAAGAAATAATTATTCTCGAATCTTCTTAGCCAACTCAGCCAACTCATCATTAGTTGGTTTAGGATCAATTGGCACAGTTGGAGCTATAGGTAAACCATCACCATCCGTCCGCGGAAATAAATGTACATGTGTATGGTGCATATCAAAACCGATAACACTCTCCTGAATACAATCAGTCTCAAAGGCTTTTCTTAAAAAACCTGCAACTGTTTTTGTTGCCATCATAAGTTTAGAATATTCTTCATCCCCCATATCCCAAATCCATTTTGTATGAATCTTAGGAATAATAATTGTATGCCCTTTCACAACAGGATTAATGTCCAAAAAAGCGATGCTATCCTCGTCCTCCCAGATCTTATGACACGGAATCTCCCCCTTCACAATCTTACAAAAAATACAATCCTCTTCCATGAAATAACCAACAACCAAAACATTATAAACATTTCTAAATACTAATTTATATGGCAAAAGATTTCACCTGGCACGAAGTTTCCGAGAAAGAAAAAGAAGAAATTAGAAAGGATTCCAAGAAACTCCTAAATGAATTTGCATCAAAACTATCTACAATCAAAGCCTCAGAAGGACATTTTGAAAATGGAATTGGTTCCCGTGACGAAGGAGATGGCTGGACAACTGATGAAGAATTCAAAAGCACAATGTTATCAAACGCGCCATTCGTAGAAGACGATGCAATCGTGGCTGAAAAGGGGGCTTGGAAATAATGGATCAAGAATCTAAAATAAAAGAATTAGATATGCAATTAGCAAACATACTAGAAGAAAGATTAAAACTCGTAAAACAAATGGGTGGAAATGAAGATATGTTCAAAACAAAACTAGAAGGGAAGGCAACAACACTAATCCTTAACGAAGTGTTCAAGGAATTCGAAAAGAAAATTGCAAAGCTTAACATGAAATCAATCGTAGCCTCTGGACCAGTGATAATAGAAAACGGCAAGTTACTTGTAAATAAAGATCTCAAGGATGACTTCTACAAACTTCCAGGAGGAACAGTTGAACCAGACACTGAAGATTTAGAAGAAGCCTGCCACAGGGAAACACGAGAAGAAAATGGCGGAAAATTAGAAATCATCAAACCCCTTCACCCCATGATTATTTGGAAAAATCCTCAGACTGATGAAAAAATGGCGATACTCCTCATCCACTATTTGGCTAAACTAAAAAACCCTGAAGAGATAAAACCAATCGCACCAATTCAAGAAGTAAAATGGCTCGATATCGAAGAGATAAAACAAGACAAACATAATGTTGCACCAAACATTAAATTTCTAATGGAAAAAGGAGACATACAATGAATCTAAAAACAAAACTTAAGGAAATCAAAGAAGGAAAATTGACAGCTGTAAAGAATGTAATGGCTTTCTCTGAAAAGATTGCAACAAAGAAAACTAAAGACCTAAATATTTTTCTACACCTAAACGAAGATGCAATAGCCCAAGCAAAGGAAATCGACAAACGAATTAAAAAAGGAACTGCAGGAAAACTAGCAGGGTTATGTTTCGCAGTAAAATCAAACATATCCGTTAAACATCTTAGAACAACTTGTGCTTCAAAGGTTTTAGAAGATTATGAATCCGGATACAATGCAACAGTTATCAACAAGCTCCTCGCTGAAGATGCAATAATTCTTGGAATGGTAAACATGGACGAGTTCGCTTGCGGAGCATCGGGAGAAACCTCTGCATTCGGCCCAACAAAGAATCCTCGAAACCCAGATTTAATTCCTGGAGGTTCATCTTCCGGTTCAGCAGCAGCAGTTGCAGCAGAACTTTGCGACTTCGCATTAGGATCTGACACCGGAGGTTCAATCAGAAACCCAGCATCACATTGCGGAGTTACCGGACTAAAACCAACCTACGGCGCAGTCTCACGTTACGGACTAATCGACATGACAATGTCCTTCGACTGCATTGGTCCAATAACAAACTCCCCAGAAGACGCAAAATTAATATTCAACATAATCAAAGGCCAGGATAATTTTGACCAAACAACAAAAGAAGAAAAATCAAAACCAGTCAAAAAAGGAGTTATTGGATTAGTAAATGTCAAAGATTTCTGTTCAAAAGAAATCGCAGAATTAATAGAAACTAAGACAAAAGAAATCGCAACTAAGAATAAATGGAAAATCAAAAAGATAAATCTCCCATTAGATATCGCAATCCAAACATATTACATAATCGTTTATACCGAATTCTTTTCAGCTACGAGAAAATTCGATGGAAGAAGATTCGGAAAGAAAATTGAAGAAGTCGCAGGACCTGAAGTTATCCGAAGAATTATTGGAGGCTCCGAAATAACAAAAGCAGAACATGAAGGAAAATATTATCGAGAAGCACTAAAAGCAAGGAATTATATCAAACAACAATTCAATAAACTATTCCAAGAAGTCGATGCAATAATTCTCCCAACAGTTCCACGAACTCCCCACAAAATCGGAGAGGCAATCTCAATTGAAGACATGTATGCATACGATGTTTTCACAACGCCAGCAAGTATCGCAGGACTTCCAGCAATTTCAATCCCTGCAGGAAAAGCCGATGACAAAGATATCGGATTACAAATTCTCGCACCACATTTTCAAGAGGAAATAATTTTTAAATTAGCAAAAGACTTTGAGTAATATGAAAACATCAAAGATCGGAGAACTCATCCTGGGAAAATTCCGAACTGAAATTTATGTAACTTCCGATGTAAAAGCTTTATTCAAAAAATGGAAAGTTTCCCTAGCAACATTAATCCCCCCAGCATGGTTATGGTATGATAACGAACTTCTAGAAGTAATTGATGAAGACGGTGATGGAAAACCAGATGTTAGATTCGGAAAAGAATTTAAAATGATTTATACATTAGAATCAAAAGACGCAAGAGAGCTGGAACAAGAAGCCCTGCTCATTTCAAAGACAACAATAAAAAATATCAAACTAAAATATATCACACTGAAAAATGCCTGAAATAACATTTGACCAAGCAAAAGAATTCCTAGAAAATATAACTAGTGAAGACAAAGTTGCGATTATCCATCATGATGATGGGGATGGATTTTGTTCAGGAATTTTATTTTATGACTGGTGTAAAAACAAAAACGCAGAAGTAGACGAGTTCACTTACAATATTGGAAAATCATCACTAGATAAATTCGACCTAAAGAAATTCAATAAACTAATTGTATGCGATTTAGCTCCAGACTTCATGGCAGAAGAATTCGAACAATTAACAGACAAAAAAATATTCTACACAGACCATCATAAAAAAAGTACGCCCCTGCCAAAAGAAATTATTGCATATCAAACAGATGAACAAGGATACTTCCCCTCTGCAAGGACTGCTGGAGAACTGACTGGATTAAAACATTGGTTAAGTGTCGCAGGAACAGTAACTGACGCAGCAGACCTATATCCGGAAAACAACGAATTCATAGACAACTTCCTAAAGAAAAACAACATGACACTTGAACAGTTCAAAGAAAACATAACAAGCAAACTAACCAATTTCCTAGTCTACTTTAAAACAGATCCCAAAAAGGCATTCGAAATATTAGAAGGAATAAATTCACTGAAAGATATGGAAAAATTAAAAGAATATTCTGAAGAAGTAGAGGCTGAAATAAACCAAACAATAGAAAGATATGAAACAGAGAAGGAAAAATTAGGCGATATTAACTTCTTTTATTTTGAACCCAATTTCTCAGTCACAAAACCAGTCTCAGGAATCATAAGCAGAAAAAATGATGATGAAGCATTTATATTCGCAGCATTAGATAAGGGGAAGGAAAAAATAAAATTCAGTGCGAGAAGTCAAGACCGAAGCAGAGATATGTCTGCACTCCTAAAGGCTGGAGTCAAAGACCTTAAGGAAGGAAATGCAGGGGGACATCTAGCTGCTGCAGGCGCACAAATTAACAAAGAAGATCTGGAAAAATTCAAGGAAAACATTAGGGACTATATTCAAGGAAAGTGATGCCAGAGAAAACCTTGGTTTTCTAGGCTATTTGTGGAACAATAATTCTTATAAACTTCTTGAATTCAATAAAATGATGGGAATCTTTAGAAAGGCCATACAATATTTCAAAACAGCATACTTTACAAAACAGTGTAAAAAAGAACAAAGAAAGTGGACAAAGACTCTAGATATCCCAAAAGGAACAAGATTCTGCCCATTAGTATACGAAGATTGTATGGAGACATATGGTAAAGATACAAACTGTTTTCTACCAAAAGCTCCTGGATGCCCCCAATACATAAACCATATCAAACTACTAATACAAAACCAAGATCCAAGAACACACGTTACAGATAAGGATGCCTTAGAATACATCGCAAAACATTCCTCTCCTTAATAACATACGTTAAACTACACATATTCTTTTAAACAAAAACATCTCTCTAATTACATCCTAATTCAACACTTGAAAGGAGGTTAAACAAAAGAGAATATGCCATTAGATTTTGCAAAAGAAGCGATAGAGACTGCAGAAGCAAACTCCATCAATTTTGATGATCTTAAAGCTGGAAAAGCCAACATTAAGGTTTTCGGATGCGGAGGATGCGGATGTAACATGGCTACCTGGCTTTTCAACAAGGGTATCAACGGAGCTACCATTTATGGTATCAACACTGATGCACTTCATTTATCAATCACAAAAGTAGACGAGAAGATCCTTATCGGTAAGGAACTGACACGAGGTCTTGGTTGTGGGGGCTACCCTAAACGGGGACGAGAGGCTGCTAAAGAATCTCTTACTGACCTGAAGAAATCTGTTTCGAATTCGGATATGGTTTTCGTTCTGGCTGGTATGGGAGGAGGATCCGGAACTGGATCCATTCCAGTAGTTGCTCAATTAGCTAAAGAAGCAGGAGCGGTAGTTATTGCAGTTGTCACAATGCCTTTCGAGGCAGAAAAAGCAAGAATCGATAAGGCAGAGTTCGGTCTTCAAGAACTAAGAGAAAGTGTCGACACAGTAATTGTGTTAGACAACAATCGATTAGTAGATATAGCTGGCCAGCTACCAATGGAACAAGCCTTCGCAGTTGCGAATGAACTTGTTTCTACAATGATTAAAGGTATCGTTGAGACAATCACATTACCATCATTAATCAACCTAGACTATGCGGACGTTTCTTCTATCATGAAGAACGGAGACGTAGCAGTTATTGGTATCGGTGAGGACAATTCTAACGCTAGAGTAGACGCTGCAGTGCAACAAGCACTAACGCATCCATTACTAGACGTAGATTACAGAGGTGCCACAGGTGCACTAGTACACATCACATGCGGTCCAGATTTAAAACTTGAAGAGTTCGATAGCATCGGACGACTCGTAACTGAAAACTTAAGCCCAGAGGCTCAGGTAATTATCGGTGCGCGAGTTAACAAAGAATTCCAAGGACGTGTCAGAGTTATCACAATTATGACAGGTGTTAAATCGCCATACATCTTAGGAAAAAACACAAGTACCTTCAAAGACGAAGATACAATTAGTGTTAATGAACTCGGCTTAGACGATTTAAGTTAAATCAAACCCAATTTATTTTTATTTTTTATATTATCCTCGCTCATTTGGGCGGGGATTAAAATTTATTCAGAATCAGCAACTTCAAACTTATCTTCCAGTCCCTTCATCAACTTAAACGCAGGACATTCATAGATCGGAGTTACAACCCCAAACTCAACACAATTTTTATAGATAGCATCAGCAATAGGACATTTATTATCACTACCTAAATTTAAATCTTCACAAATAGCACATAAACAAGAATCCCAATGAGTCCCTTTCAAATCTTCACGAACATAAACTTTCTGTCCATGATGTTCATAAGTCATAATTCTTCCCTTATCAATTTCCATTATAATATCTTCTCAGCCTCGATAATTTTCTCAAGAGTCGGATCCAAAACCATATCGAATTTATAGACTCCTTTTTTATCAGGATCATATCCCACATTTATAAAACCATGAACTCCTGCAGGCTTACCAATTAATGGAACATACTTATTGATAGGCTCATAACCAGGATGCAATACCATCGCATGACCATCCGCATAACCAACACCTGGCTGATGACGGTCTCCCGCAAGAACAATATCTGCATCATTATTCGCCTTCCTAAGATGCACCATCATCCCATAAATCTCATCCTGCCTCTCCGGAAACTTATGCATATAAAATAATTTCTGACCACCAGGAAGTACAATAGTTCCAGCTCCAACCTGGCTTCCCCTTCCTGAAACAGCAATAACCTGCCCATTATCCCTCTGATCCATTGTAAACTGATTAGCCAACTCAAGCGCTTCATCCGACTGTTTATTCCCACCATTATAATGATTACCGCTCGCGAGGATAACCTGGCCTCCCTTCTTCATAACTTTCCCAAGATACGGCATAAAAGTCTCGGCAAACATTTGCTTCTGGTCAGCCTCATTATGAACAGTAATTCCCCTATGATTCATCAACGACATCTTAGCGATCTCCGCAGCCTTCTCATCCCCAGTCATATCCTTATTTCCCAAAATAGGATTAATCACTTTCCGCTTAAATTCCGGAGGGGTCATAGCAAGATATCTAGAACCACTACCGAAGAAAGTTAAACATCCATGAAGAGATTCATCATAACAAACAACATCGGGCAAACCGTGTCGCTCCTGATAAGATTGTGATGCCTCAATCATTTGAAACTTCGAAGTCTTATACGGCTGATCTGGAGAACCCAAATGATGGTCACCCGCAGACTCGATAGTCTTAAGCTTAAACTTAACCTCTGCCTTCTTCTCCCTAATCAAAGTCCGAATCTCTTTTTTCTTCTCCGCACTCAATCCCTTCTCCTTAAGAGCAACCCTATAAGTATCAATCTCCGCAGCCTTATCACCGAACTCCATCAACAATGCATTATCAATCACAGTAAAACTATTCACACCCTCATTATTGACAGTATGCAACGTCGCCCCCGAAGCATAAGGCCCCTTAACATATCTCTTAACGTGCCAATTACTAAATCCTTTATTCGCCAACCACTCCAACCGCGGAATAGACTGGAATGTCGGAAGGTGAACCAGATAACTCAAATCTCTACTCTCAATCCCACCATCCTCTTGAATATGCTCAGAATCTTTAAACCAAGGATGCGCCCGGAATCCCCCCATATTATGAGCCCCTAACAAAACCACATCTGGCTGAATACCCTTAATCGTATCTTGATAAAATTTCTTCAAAACCATATTCCGATAATTCATAGCCAACTTAGCCTCCTTAATAGAAGAGTTAGAAACATTATCAGAGAATATATGTCGAATATTATGGACCAACATCACTTTCTTTCCACCCTCCTCAGAGATACTATAATCCAATTCACCCCCTGGAGAAGTAATAATCCCTCCAGCACTCTTAGTCTCCAAAACATCATGCTTGCTAGGAGAAACGTGAATAACAGTAGCCTGAGGAATCCTCCAACCATAAAAACTACTCGTGTAAGAATCCTTCGCTTTCTTAAACGTAAGCTCAACTTCAGCTGGATCAATAGGATACTGCTTTGTAAACCAAGTAATAGATTTCCTCTTAGAATGCAAAAGCTGATTAGTCCAAGTAGCTGTCTTATCCAAATCAGTCAACCTAGAAATCAAATCTCCCTTATCTGAAGAAAACGCCTCAAGCTCTCCACCCAATTCTTTAATCCTCTTACGAATCTTCGCCTTAGCAATTCGCCCATCACTACCCGCCTGAAAAACATATTTCATGGCCTCCTTAAATGCACCGCCAGTAAGATTCTTCTTTTTAGAAAGACGTTTCTCCAATTTCTCAGAATCACTATCTCCCCAATAACTACTAGCACTATCAATACTCTCCCCTTCAATATCTCCCATCTCTTCTTCCATACCAGAAAATTCACTAACAAGTTCTCTCTTCTTTTGATTCTTCCCCCTTATCAGAGATTTATCCAAGGCAAATTGCAAAATACTCCGCTCAGCATAAATTCCACAATACGCCTCCGCAGAATCAAAAACAGTTTTCTTAATCTCTTTCTGAGTCGCAGCAATCAAATCAGATTTCTCTTGAGCCCATTCCATAACATAAGCTATTTGGATATGATCAATGTTCTTCCTATCCTCTTCCCCAAGCTGAATAGTCAGCGTAGCATCCTCAGGAAGACTATCCATAAGCGGCATCAACTGCCCCTCTGAATTCCTAAAAGCCTCGGTAAGATTCGTAATCTTCTTGTTCTCATCATCATTAATATGTTTCTTATAAAATTGCAGCTCATATTCAGTCTCAATTCTCCCCTCTAATTCCAATTCTGCAACATCCTTTGGTTTTCCCCGACGAGGAGCTTTAGCCAAAAAATTACTATCCGTACGATTTCCCTTAGACCAATGCGGAGGAATATGTGGAATAACGCCCCCTTGAATCACAACATTATCAATATCCTCTGAAAGATTATTCACTTCAAGAGCCAGAGCCAATCCAGCCATACTCCGAGGATCATATGCCTTCGTTCCAAATGCCGGCTCACCAAGATAAAGCGCAGAATAAACAGGACCCTTATCATGACCATTAGTTTCCTTACCCCGATTTTGTTTAACAGGGATTCCCAAAACCTCTGGAGGCAAACCAAACTTCACAGTCTTTTTTTCATCAATATTTTCCGTAGCAGTAGTAATTGGAATCCCCTGGTTCTTCCTTAAGGATCGAATTCTCTTACGAACTTCTTTAACAGGCATCCTCACTTTTTTAGAAATATCGTCGAGAGTACTCCAATCAGAAACACGCGTAGAACTCTTTTTTAAAAAATTAAATAATTTAAAATCTTTAGGATTTAGATAAACAGTTTCATCCGCGCCCCTTTTATTTATCCCACCCATAAAATATCCAACCTAAACTTCTTTATAAATAATAATATACTACAGAATATACATCACTCCTTATTGACTGTAATACAAACATCAGGACACATAGTATAACAAATCCCGCACCCAGTACATCCCTCACCTGCAACAGGATAATAATAACCTTTTTGATTTGTCTTAAAAGACATCTTCAAATAATCTATCGGACAAGCATCAACACAAAGCCCACAACCCTTACATTTCTCAACATCAATCTCGAGAGAACCACCCATTTAAACTCCTTCAACACTTATCTTCACAGAAGGTTTCATTTTCTTATTCTTCCACTTATCAAAATAAAGAACATTCTCCAAATCCGGCTTAGCTCTTCGCTCACGACCCTTGACCCTAGTTTCCTTTCCAATCGGAAAAATAGCCTCGACACTCATCTCATCTGGAATTTCCAAAGCACTCTTAACTTGTTCATCATAAAAATGTCCAACCCAGGTTGTCACCAACCCCAATTCAGTTAAAGCTAGCCAAAAATTCTGCAACGCCGCCCCAGCCTGCAGAGAAGCATAACGAGTTCCCCTTTTACCATAACTCCGAACCAACTTCGAATCATCACTCACAGCAACCACAACATACTTCGCAGTCCCGACATAATTCTGCTGCGAAGCCGCAGCCAACTCAGCAATCTTATTCTCATCAGAAACTAAAATAAACTTCAATGCAAACTGCCCGCCCGCACTCGGAGCAAAACGCGCCGCATCAATCGCCCGAATAATTTTCCGCCAATCCGGTTTCTTATCCATATACCTCCGAACACTCTTCCGCTTCTTAATCACAGTCTTCAAATCCATATTATAACCTCGAGAAAGAACTATAAAAAGCTTTTGAGATTAACAGGAAAAATATATAAAGTGGAGATACTTAGAAATGTTATCATTATGGAGTTAGTACATCATGAGAAAAAAATTGAAAGTAGGATTTTTATCCTTTTATTATCCCCATCTGGGTGGAAGCGGAGTCTTAGCGACGCGAATAGCAAAATATCTGACTGAAAATGGACACGAAGCACATTTCATTGGATACGACAGTGATTCAAATCCAGAATTCTTAGAAAATAAGGGAATCAAATTACATAAAGTAAACAAGGTTGATTATCCTTGCCTAAAAAACGAACCTTACATCTGGACACTGGCAAATAAGGTTTGCGAAGTCGCAAAAAAAGAAAAATTAGATTTAATCCACGCACATTATGCGATTCCTCACGCGTTAATCGCATACATCGCACGAGAACAATTAAAACAAGAAGGAATTAATCTACCCTATATTATTACAGGACACGGAAGCGATATCCACACTAATGGGAAAAAAGAAGATGTAAAAGCAGTTCTACAACTCGCACTAAACAAAGCAAATGCAGTAACTTATGTAGCAAAAAACCTTAAAAGAATCGCAGAAAAAGAACTTAACATTTCAAAAAAAGGAAGACATATCACGAATTTTATCGACACAGACCATTTCTTTCCCGGAAAAACTAACCTAAGACAAAAATACAAAATCCCAAAAAAAGCATTAGTTATAGGCCATGTCTCAAATTTTGCCCCAATAAAACAAACTTATCATTTCCTAGACCTGGCTAAATCGCTAAGAAAAAAAGGAACTTTGCGGTTAGTACATTTCCTTATGTGTGGCGACGGAAACGAAAGAAAAAAACTAGAAGAAGAAATCCGAAAGGAGGGACTCTCAAACTACTTCACATTTACTGGGAGATTAAATCAAAAAGAAGTAAAATCTGTTTACAACGCAATGGACGTCCTGATGATTTGTTCCTCGAGAGAAGGTTGCCCTTTAGTAATTTTAGAAGCAATGTCATGTGAAACTCCAGTAATCGGAACGAGAGCTAACGGAATCAAAGACCTAATTCAAAATGGAAAGAATGGGTTTCTATTCAAAATAGATGACATAAAAAAATTAACTGAGATAGTTGAAAATCTAAAAGCAAATAGGGAGGTGATAAAGAAAATGGGGGAGACTGGGAGAGCTCGAATGATAAAAAGACATTCCATTGAAAGCGTCATGAGAAAATACTACTTACTTTATCTAAGACTTCTCAAGGAAATTTAATGGCGCCAGAAATAAGCATTATAATGCCAACATACAATGTAGAAAAATATATTGCAGAATCGATAGAATCAGTAAAAAACCAAACAGCTGACTCTTCAAGGTATGAGCTAATAATTTTCGATGATAATTCTAAGGATAGCACAAACCAAATCATCAAAGATTCCAGAAAAAATATAGATAATATAAAACACTATAGGCGGGGAAAGAATATGGGTGCTGCAGTTACAAGAAATAATGCAATAGAACAAGCACAGGGAAAATTAATCGCACTATTAGATGCAGATGATTTATTAGAACTACATTCGATAGAAACTACATTAAAATTCATGAATGAAAATCCTGAAGTAAAATATTCTTACTCAAAACATCGGAGAATAGACGAAAATGGGAAATTCATCAAAGACAGACCATGTCAACCATATTCATTTGAAGATTTATTTCATTACAATTTTGTAGGACCAATAAAATGTTTCACAAAAGAACTTCATAGAAAAATAGGGGGATTCAATCCGAGCATCCTTTACGGCCAAGACTGGGATCATGCACTCAGGGCAGCAACAACATTACAAGAAGGACAGTTCAAACAAAACCCAGAATTCCTTTACCAATATAGAATACGGAAAAATAGTATTACAACTTCAAAAGCAGACGAAAGAGAAAAAATGATTAAGAAATTCCTTACAGAAAAATTATCTGAAAGAGGAATACAAGCAGAAGTTTTCCGAAGCCATAAAACAGATACTGGATATAATTATTATGATTGGAGGCCAAAAGATGAAGAATCCAAGTGATGCACTGATTATTGGTTATCGGGGAGACCGAATTATTGAACATGTTAAATCATTAGAATCTCTTAGAGAAAAAGGGCTTGTTGGAAAAATTAATGTACTAGCTTCAAGAATTTCTCAGGATGCCCCAGTGAGTTCTAGCGATTATCGAACATCAGTGAATTATGATTCTGAAATACAAAGAAATCATGCCGAAGCTGGCGCAGATAATCCGGCCGGATTTTCAAAATATCGTACAGATATCAAAGAAACTATATCACAAACAGGTTCGACTTTAGTTTTACCAACAACAGATCGAGCAGTTATTGCTACAGCAGAAGTTTTTAACGAAGAAAATTACAAAGAGATTTTTACTTCAAATCCAGACATTCCGATTGTCCAAATGTTCCAAGATAAGGTCGCGACTTATAGTTTCTTTAACAGACAAAATATTTTTAGAACCCCCACACACCGAGCTATCCATTCATCCAATTTAGACAATATGGAAGAGGAATTATTACCTAAAATTGCTGCCCCATATTTTGCAAAACCCGCTTGTCCCCAAAAAGGTGGAAGCACCGGCGCAGAGAAAGTTTCCACTATCAAAGAACTCAGTACATTGATGAACAAAAATCCGCAATACGCAGATTATCTTATTAGCGAATTTCTAAATGGGCCTGAAATAAATCATACAATAATTGTAAATCCTGATGGAAGTATCGCAACTCAATGCACTTATGAAGTAGTTCCTGGAGAAAAAAGACAAAGAGTCAATATATGGAATGAAGAATTGAACGAATTTGGCCATAAATTTGGAAAAGAATTACATAAGAATTTTAAAATGTTCAAGTTTAGAAGTGTTTACAATTTCGATTTCCTAAAAAATAAATCAGGTGAATTAGTTTTAAGTGAAGTTAATCCAGGAAGATTCCCCTCATGTATGGGCGTTTATAATCAAGGAAGATTCAATGCATTAGAACCATTATTGTTAGCTATCGAAGGAATATCTGAGGAATATCCTGAAAGTTATATAGTTGGCAAACGTTTTAGGAATTAGATTTTAGACAAAAACAAAGCATTATAAGTCAAACAAACCCAGAAATTTTATGGAAACAACAGGAAAATACGATCCAGAATTTGCCCAAAAAGTACTCCGAAGATTCGAATGGTTAGGCTCAGAAAAAAGATTCTTCGAAAACTTCATAATCACCGGTAGAAATAACCTTCTTGAAAATTCAGATAGACAAAGAATCTACATCGCGAATCATCAAAGCCATATGGACTATGCCCTTACATGGTTAGAATTTCACAGACAAGAAATAAAAATGCCAATGATTCCAGCAGGCTCAAATCTCAATCAACCCTTCCTAAAAAATATAGGACTAGATCTAGGAAGACTCGGGGCATATTTCATAGACAGAGATTTAATGAAAACGAACAGCAAAGAATCTACAAAGCAAAAAAAAGAAGCGATTAGAGTAACACGAGATATAATTGATAGAGGACAAGACCTATTAGTATTCCCCGAAGGAGGAAGAAGTTACAACGGAAACCTATTCGAAAAATATAATACCGGAGCATTAAGATCTGCATTACATAAACAAAAAGACTTAGACATCGTTCCAATAGCCTTCGCATACGACAACCGAGTAGAGGAAAAATTTCTAGATACAATGAAAAGAGGAAATCGAAAAACATTATTAGGAAAATTACAATACTATGGGGCAGACGCATTCGCATATTTCATCAACAGACCAATCGCAAAAGCAATCGGATGCGACGTCGGAAATGCATACATGAACATAGGCAAACCAAGACCTCTTTCAGACATAACAGGATTCTTAGACCTAACAAAAGGACGAAAAATAGAATCAGTAAAAAAATTCTCCATAGAAGAGATCAACAGATTGTATGACGAGATTAAAACAGAATAAACGCTTCGGGGATGAGTCGATCTTCCCACAGTATTTGTTTACAAATTCCAGGGTAAGTTCGGGTTCGAGAAACGCTTTCGGGAGGACTCGAACCTCCGACATCACGGTTAACAGCCGTGCGCTCTACCTGCTGAGCTACGAAAGCATAATGAACTATCAAAA